>OCZV010000051.1_pt1 | contig 42450 bp, 39 predicted proteins | sample 1539051 | NCBI WGS metagenome assembly OCZV01 (sample SAMEA3113581, study PRJEB22503) | soil metagenome
CCCCAGCGCGAGGTCATGCCGCACGCCGCCGCGATGGTCTGCCACGGCGGCTCGGGCACCGTGACGATCGGCGTCGCGGCCGGCGTGCCGATGGCCGTGGTGCCGCTGTTCGCCGATCAGCCGTTCAACGCCGAGCGCGTCGCCGCCATCGGCGCGGGCATCGCGATCGACGGCGAGCCGCAGGGCGTCGCGCGCCTGGGCGACGCGGTGTCCAAGCTGCTCGTCGATCCCGCCTCCCGGCGCGTGCTCTTCAGAGCAGCTGGCGCCGCTTCGACGCGCCGGCAATCACCCGCCTCACGGGGACAGTCGATCTCGTCCACGCCACAAACTTCGTCCTGCCTGCGCTCGGTGCCGTCCCGGGTGTAGTGACGATTCACGACCTGTCGTTCTATCGGGACGAGACCTTCCCCGGGGGTGAACGGCTCCGCGATCTCGTCCCGTGGTCGGCGCGGCGCGCCGCCGCGGTGGTCGTTCCGTCGCAAGCGGTGGCGGACGAGGTCGAGGAGCGGTTCGGGGTGCCGGCGAACAGGACTTTTGTCACCCACGAAGGCGTCGGCCCCGAGTTCTTCGGTGCAACGCCGTTGGGGGACTCTGCTCTCGCCGGGATGGGGGTGACGCGTCCGTTCGCACTGGCGCTCGGGACGATCGAGCCGCGCAAGAACCTCCACCGCCTGGTCGAGGCGTGGGCACGTGCCGGTATCGAGGGCTGGAGCCTCGTCGTGGCCGGCCCACCCGGATGGGGACCGCAACTTCCGGGAGCCGCCGACGTTAAAGAGATTGGATGGGTAGCCGACGAGACCCTGCCTGGTCTGCTGGCCTCCGCGGAGGTCTTCTGTTACCCATCCCTGTACGAGGGGTTCGGGCTTCCTCCTTTGGAGGCGATGGCTGCGGGGACGGCTGCGCTCGTGGGCTCCTATTCGGCGGCGGAGGAGGTCGTGGGCGACGCGGCGCTGCGGGTGGGCTCGGAGGACGTCGAGGACATCGCAGGGGGACTAGCGACCCTAGCGTCGAACACAGAGTTGCGGCGGCGTCTGAGCATTGCAGGACGGGCTCGGGCCGCCCGATACACCTGGGAGGGAACCACGCGGGCAACGTTGGATGCCTACCTCAGCGTCATAGGTTAGTTAATGGAAATAGCTGGATGATCGGCCCAGAGTTACGAAAGGTGCTTATTTTGCGAGTGACACGGAGATCCCTTGGTCTGCTGCTTGCGGGAGTGCTGGCCGCGTCGTTGACTGCTGCTCCGGCCGCCGCCCAGTCCGCCGCCGCGAAGTCGGCCGCCGAGGGGACCGACGTGGCGCACGAGACGGGAACCGCGCAGACGGTCACCTTCTCCGGTGGGGGATGGGGTCACGGGATCGGAATGTCGCAATACGGCGCCTACGGCCGCGCCCTCAAGGGCCGCAGTGCAGGGGAGATTCTCACCAAGTACTACAAGGGGGCTGGCGTTAAGACGGTGTCGACGCCGAAGTCGATCCGCGTTGGCCTCCTTCAAAGCCGCGGTCAGATCACCGTGAACTCCTCGGCCTTTCGCAGTGGTGGAGGGGCGGTTTCGTTCAAGGTGGCGGGCTCGAAGGGCACGATCGCCGATGGCGGACCGGGAGTCGAGTGGCGCGTCGAGCCCAGCAACACGGGTGGTATGCGCCTCTACCGAAACGGGAACCAGGTCAGGAAGAACGGAAAGACGGTGTTCGGCGATCCGGACCATGCCCTTGTGATGATCTTCGGCAAATTCGGATCGCTCGTCAGCGTTTCGGGCAAGTCGCACAAGTACGCCTACGGGAAGATGAACTTCGGAACGCACTCGTCGCCGTGCGGATCTGCGTACTGCCTGAGGCTCGTGCTCCAGCTGTCGATGCAAAAGTATCTGTTCGGCCTGAGCGAAGTTCCTGCTTCGTGGCCGGCGGCGGTTCTGGAGGCCCAGGCGATAGCGGGCCGCACGTACGCGTTCTCAAAGATCAAACGACTGGGTCAGCACCTGAGCCCGTGCGACTGCGCGGTCTACGACTCGGTTGCCGACCAGGCATACACCGGAGACACAAAGCGCACGGGATCGGGTCAGTACTGGGCGGCCTGGAAGAACGCGGTGAAGAACACGAACCGAAAGGTGATCTTGCACAAGGGGCAGCCGATCCAGGCGCTGTATTCCTCTTCCTCCGGGGGCCACACGGAACACAACGAGAATGTCTGGGGTGGGGCCCCCATTCCGTATCTGCGAGGAGTCTCGGACAAAGCCGACAACGTTTCGGCAAATCCCAACCACAAATGGTCGGTGGACATGACGTGGGGAGCGCTGAGGCAGAAACTCGATGCGCGCTGGGGCATCGGCAATCTCAGAAGGTTCAAGTTGGTCAAGCCGTTCGGAGTCTCGGGACGAGTGACCGTGGTCAAGAGCGCATCCGAAGGCGGCGTGAAGATAGTCGGCTCCAACAAGACGGTGCGCGCAGGTGGTTGGGACATCCGCCAGACACTCGGACTGAAGGACACGCTGTTCAGGGTGTCGACCACCACAACGGTCAAGCAGTGACGCACCTTCTCGGCACGCCGTAGCACTACACTCCCCGCATGGCCCTTGAGATTCCGAGCCCGGAGCCGCTCGCCGCAGCACAGGGGCGCCCGGCCGGGGTGATGTCGATAGCTCTGCTCATCGTGAGCGTCGGATTTGCGATCGCAGGCCAAGTCACTCTGAAGTCGGCGATGAACCAAATCGGGCGCATCGGAACCTCCGAGGTCCGAGCCGTTGGAGCAACCGTCTCCAAGGCCGCGCGCGAGCCGCGGTTGTGGGCAGGACTCACTCTCTTCGGCATCTCGTCCCTCTTCTGGATGGTTGTTCTGTCGCGCGTCCCCCTGTCGGTCGCCTATCCATTCGTGGGTGTCTCTTACATTGCGATCGTTCTGCTTTCGCGCCTCATCCTTCACGAGCATGTCCCGCTGTTGAGGTGGGTAGGTGTTCTCGTCGTCGCAGCCGGAATCGCGATTATCGGATTCTCGTTTCGCCGACTCGGCGCACCATGATCGGTGCGACGCCTAACTCACAGCGCCTCAAGGAGAAGTTGCGTTGAAGGCTTTCATACTGGCGGGGGGTTTCGGCACGCGGTTGAGACCTCTCACGTATACGCGGCCCAAACATATGTTGCCCATCGCGAATCGGCCCCACATCGAGCACGTCTTCGACCTGCTCGAGAAATGCGGTGTACGAGAGATCGTGCTGCTCACGTCGTATCTGGCCGAGCACTTTGCCGGCGTGGTCGAAGATGCGGCCGCGCGCGGCCTCGATTTCGCCGTTGCGCATGAGGAGAAGCCCCTGGGGACTGCCGGCGCGTTCAAGAACGCCCAGGATCTTGTCGGCGACGAGGCGTTCCTCGCTTTCAACGGAGACATCCTGACCGACATCGATCTGAACGACGTCCTCGGGTTCCACCGTAAAAATGAGGCGGAGGCGACGATCGTGCTGACTCCCGTCGAAGACCCATCCGCGTACGGTGTGGTGCCGACGGCTGCCGGCGGACGCGTCCTCGGTTTCATCGAGAAACCCCCGCGGGAGGAGGCGCCTACGGATCTGATCAACGCGGGCATCTATGTGTTCGAGCCATCGATTCTGGATCGCATTCCCGAGGGCAAGGTCTACTCGGTGGAGCGCGAGTTGTTTCCAGGGCTAGTGGAGGAAGGGGCACGTTTGTTCGCCATGGGAACCGATGCCTACTGGATGGATATCGGGACTCCTCAGCAGTACCTCCGCGCGAACCTCGATGCACTCCTGGGGCGCTATCGCACGAGTGCGATCGATCAGCCGGGGAACGGCGCAGTGCTGTCGTCCGACGGGGCCCATGTGTCGGCCACGGCATCCGTGCGGACCGTATGCCTCGGCAGGGGGGCTCGCATCGAAGACGAGTGCACGGTCGAGCGTTCGGTGCTCCTGCCGGGCGCCGTGGTGGGCGCGGGGGCCAGCGTTCAGACCTCGATCCTCGGCGAGGACGCCAGAGTGCGGCCCGGCGCCGTGGTTTCGGGTGCCGCTATTGCCGATGGTCAGACGGTCGATTCGTCAAAGTAAGCTCGATCGGTCACCGCAGATTAGGAGGATCACGTGCGCGTATTGGTTACCGGGGCGGGGGGCTTTATCGGCTCCCACCTCGTCGATCGGCTCATCTCCGAGGGCGCGGATGTAATCGGGGTCGACGACCTCTCGTCGGGGGCGCTCCACAATCTGGCCGATGCTCGCAGGTCACAACTCGGCAAATTCTCTTTTCACCGCGTCGACATCACTTCGACCGCCCTCGGGGAGCTGATCAGGCGAACCAAGCCCAAGACCATCTTTCACCTTGCGGCCCAGGTCGATGTGCGAAAGTCCGTGGCGGATCCCCTCAAAGACGCAAACATCAACATCCTGGGGACTATCAATCTCCTCCAGAGCGCCGTCGAGGCCGGCACCGAGAAGGTCGTCTTCACCTCGTCCGGCGGGTGCATCTACGGTGAACCGGATGCGTCCCGTCTCCCGGTGACGGAAGACCAGGTTTATCTGCCCGAGGCGCTCCCCGAATCCCCCTACGGCGTCTCCAAGAAGGTGGCGCTCGACTATCTCCGCTACTACCGCGAGGTGCGCGGCCTCGACTACACGGCGCTGGCGCTGGCAAACGTCTACGGGCCGCGTCAGGAGCCGGCTTCGGAGGTCGGCCTCGAGGGCCAGGTGGTGGCTATCTTTTGCCGCAAGATGCTCGGCGGCCGGCCGTGCACGATTTACGGCGACGGCACTCAGACCCGTGACTTCGCGTACGTGGAGGATGTCGTCTCCGCCTACATGGCCGCCCGGGACAAGGGCGGGGGCGAGCTGCTCAACATCGGCAGCGGCATGGAGCTGTCGGTGAACGAGCTCTACGCCAAGCTTGCGGAGATCACCGGGACCCGCTTAGAGCCCGTCTATGCCCCGGCGCGAACGGGTGAGCTGCAGCGCATCTATGTGGACGTCACCAAGGCGGCCGAGAAAATCGGCTGGCACCCCGCCACGCCGCTGGACGACGGACTAAAGCAGACGGTCGCCTGGTTCCGCTCTACGTCATAATGGCCCGGCGCCGGCGCATGCCGGCGACGGTGTCTCCCGACCCGAGGATCGCTACGTCCGACCGCAACAGGGAGCGAGGACGGCGGCGAGCCACAGGTCTAAGTCTGCAGCACGAGCGAGGACGGCGGCGAGCCCGCAGGGCGACTCAAAAACGGTTTGGAGCCCGAGGAGTTCGCCGCCGCCCGCAGCGAGTTATGTGGATTTTGGAGGAGTTCGCCGCCGCCCGCAGCGACCGATAAGGCAGCTAGCGATTGGAGGCGCGGGAGCCGGTGACCTCGATCGCGTGGTTGTACGTCCCCCGGTTCTGCCACGGGATCGGCGGCGCTAACACGGCGCCAACCTCGCCGAACTCGATGTAGTCCGCAGGCCACGACCACTGCTGCATGCTCGGGCCCTGGGCCGCAGTGAGATCGTCGACGGTTGCCTGCAGAGCCGCCTGCACGACCTCCGCACAAGTCTCCTTGGCTCCCGTTTTCCGGTTGTCGCAGTAATCGCCCGTCAGTTCGGCCTCGTTGAAGACGTTCCACAGGTGCATCGAGAAGTCTGCGAAGTAGGCCGAACCGTTTGAATTCGGCGCGCCGTCCGAAATAGGCACGTTCACCAAGGGGTACAACCCTCCGAGCTCGTCGTCGAAGATGTTATGGACGAGCTTGTCGTAGAACGTGTCCCAGATCGCAACCGCGGGGCCGAAATCCTGGCTCCCGTTGCGGTCGCGATCCCACCGATGCGCGCCGTCGGTGATCCAGTCGTTAAGCTGGTCCCGCGCCGACTCCGCAGAGCCACCGACATTGCTCAGGTAATCGGACAGCGCCTCCCACAGGTACACGGCTTGGGCATCGCGTGTTGCCGCCTGCCTAACGACGTCCACGACGTCTGAGAGTGTTGCGGTGTTGTTGCCGGACAGCAGGGCCTCCATCGCGTCCGAAAGCAACCGGATACGATGCGTCGGACCCCAGAGAGTGCCGTCACCGTTGTCCCAACCGGCGGCGGGTTTGTTGTTCCAATTCGCGACCCATCCCTGGGCGGGATTCACAACCTGCGGCTGGCGGTCGAACGGCAATCTGCCCGTCCACTCCCACTTGCCGGTTCCCCATGTCGGAAGCATGGGGTCGACGCCTCTGGCGCGCACCGGGAAGGCTCCGCCATGTACATAGGCGATGTTTTCCGAGTCCGCGTAGATGATGTTGAATCCAGCGTTGAACCGTGCAGCAACGTCCAGGAACTCATCAACGCTGTCCATCTCGTTGGAGGCCATCTGCGTGAGGGCGACCACGGTGTCAACTTCCTTCTTCCAGAAAGTGCGCTCCCGAACGATCGCTACGGGCCGTCCGCCCGCCGTGGCGCGCTGGATGACCGGTCCGTGCACCGTGCGGAACACCCTCAGGTTCTGAGTTGTGGCGCCGTCACCCTGGCCGATCCGGACCCTCTCAGTGCGAGATGCCATCCGCCGGCATTTCCCCTTGAAGATGTAGGAAGTCGAGGACTTGGAAACCTTCCCCTTCTTGTTGCACAGGCGTTCGATTCGCGTATCGACGGAATCCGCTACAGCGGTCGTCAGAGACCACGCGTAGTCGATGCCCCGCCCGATGGGGATGAACAGTGACGCTCCGGGAAGAGCCGGCCCGCGGAAGTCGAATCCGGGCGAATGGACGTCTACTTCGACGAAGAACTGTGGCACCGAATAGCCAACCTGCGGCGCGCCGAACTCGAGCGAGTTCCCCGTCGCCGATTTGGACGGCGCGACGGCGAGGAAGTTCGACGTCGGCATCTCGAACGACATCGTCTGCAGCGCGCGGAGGCCCGCCGTGGTCTTGTTCCAGACCTTCCGTGCTTTGTCCGGGATCGCTACGGACTTCTCCTTAACTGGGCCGAGGTCCTGAGACTCGAAGGTGCCTTCCGACTCGGGGATCGTGGGATAGGCGTTCGGATCGTTCGGGTTGGTGAAATCGCGGAACACCCTCGTGCCCAGATTGCGACCGAGTTTCCGGCGCAGTTCCTGATACAGCGCCGCGTTCCGAAGCTCGGCTCCGGCCGACTCCCCAAACCGGCGCAACTGGAACACTGCGAGCGCAACCGTGTCGATCGGGTCCCAGGGTTCGATGGCTATCTGTCTGACGAGGTACTCGCCCGGACGAGGGGCCGTGCCCGCTTCGATCTCAGCGATGAACGCATTGATGCCGTCCGAATACGCCCCCAGCATCTCGTGCAAGGTGCGTTCGGTGGACGAGCCCTTGGCGAGGTCATTGAAGATTTTCCTCAGTTCGCCCGCGCTGTATCCGTCCCTTCGCGCCTCCTTGTCTGCGCCGAGGAACCCTCGACCCAGGATCTCGCTCAGGCGCCCGCGGGCGGCGCGCCGGAGCACGTCCGCATGCCACAGCCGGTCTTCTGCAGTTGCGTATCCGGTTCCGAATGCGGCGCCTGCGTCTGTCGAGGCGTAGATGTGGGGGATCCCGAAAGTGTCGCGATAGATGGTGACCCCCGACCGGGGAGTGACCGTGGATTCGATAATCGCCCCCGGCCCGAACTGAAAACTGTGGAAGTACGTGGACAGTTCGTCTTCGGAGATGTCGTCGTCGTCAATCAGTGATGCGTACATCCCCAGCTGGTCGAGCGCATGGGGGTTGCTCGGCACTCCGCTTTGGCCCGGGGGGATGATCGAGAAGGCGCGCAGATGGTCCGGAACCTCGGGCGCCTGTGCAGCAGCTCCCGATGCCCCCGCCACCGAACCAATGAGCACCGCGCATGCGGCGAGGGCGACGAGTCTGCGCACTGCTACACCTCGAATGGTGGAATGTTCGGGATCTGCTCGGGCCCCTTGCCCTGGAACTCGGTCCTGAAGTTGTCGATTGCCTCGGCCGAGAACTCCTCGCAGGACTGCATGGCTCCCCAAGCGGTCATGGTGTAGTTGGATCCTCCAGGCACCTGATCGTAGGGGACCCCTATCAACGTGAGCCGGTACTTGCTGGGCTGAGCGTCGATGTAGTTCTCGATGCTCTCCCGCACCTCCTGTGGGGCGGACGGCGCATACCAGATGATGATCTGGCCGTGCTCCATGTTGTGTACCAACCGCTCTGGAGGGGCATCGCTTGCGTTTTCTAGGTCATAGAACCCCGTCGAGGCCGGGCCTTCAAGGTGATCTCCCGACGTCGGCGGGCTCGTACTGTACTGAATCGGCGTTCCGTCGGGCACGTGCTGGGCCCCTTGCTCAGGTGGGCGTTCGATGTCGGTGCACCCCGCAGCCGAAACGCCAACTCCACTGGGTGCCTCCTCGCCCTCACGTTCGCGAGCAATCAGCGTCACCACCACCGCTCCCACGATGACGACCGCGGCGATGGTGATCAGGTTGCGACGCAGTGACTCGCGCTTCGCCTGGCGCTCTCTTCGCTCCTGCTCGATGCGGCGTCGTTGCTTTTCTTCAAGTTTCTTACTCACGGCGCCTGAGGCTATCGCGTCGGCAATTCTTTTGTCCGCCCTAACCCTCGTAGACGATGAATTTGTCCGGTTCGGGCGCAGGTCGAGGCCGGGGCTTGTATTCCGGAGATGCGTAGCCGACCAACACCAGAGCATGCGGTTCGACGTGATCGTGGAGCTCGAGGGTGGCCTGCACCGTGCCACCGCAGAACACCGGTGCCGAAATCCAACACGACGCGATACCGGACTCCGTCAGTGCGAGCATGAACGTCTGGAGGGCGGCACCGACAGAGTGAGCAAAGAGGCTCCACTCCGCCCGTTGCCGGCGGCGGTCGGGATAGTGGTGCGAGCGCCCCATGTCGGCGCAGCACACCACCAGCAGCGGAGTCGCCGTCAGTAGTGAATGGGACCGGTTCAGAATCGTCTCGATCTTCTCCGGCGCCATTCCGTCCGATGCCAGGTCCTCGTGCCACGCCGCTCGCATCGCTGATGAGAGGCGCTCCCTCGCCTCGAAGGACTCGACGAGCGCGAAACGCCACGGGGCCGAGTGGTGAGGGGCGGGAGCCTGCACCGCAAGGCCGATTGCACGGGCAACGTCTGCCCGGGGAACAACGCGATCCTGGAACATTCGAACGCTGCGCCGGGACTCGACAACTTCGGCAAGATTCATCGAAAGAGGTCCTCCCCAGGCGGTCGAACGATCTCGGCGGCGGACCCCCCGCCCGCCATCGCGGGGGCACCCCGCACGATGGCGACGGGTATTCCCCGCGCCTTTCCCATAGCAAGCTCGGCCGCTCCGGCCAATTCATCGGCAACGCAGATGCGCGTGGCTTGCATTTCACGCCCCTGCGAGTCGCTTGTGCCTCGATAATCGAGGAACGGTTCGATCCCCGCCACACCTATCGCGACGTTCGTCTGGCCCAGTCGCCAGGCGCGCCCGAACGTATCGCTGACGATGACGCCGACCTCTGAACCGGTCAACAGCTCGAGTCGCTTACGGATACGGCGCGCCGAAAGATCCGGGTCGAGGGGGAGCAGTACGAGGTTGTCGCCCTCGACGTTGGAGGCGTCGACCCCGGCATTTGCGCAGACGAAACCGTGGTTCGTCTCGGAGATGATCAGGGTTTCGGAGCGCCGCAAGACACGCCGCGACTCCGACAGCACGACCGTGGCTTTGTCTGCGGCGGGAACCACCCGGCCTTCGGACTTGGAGACGATCTTGTGGGCGATGACCACGACATCCCCCGTTACCAGCTCGTCCCCATCGAGGTGCTCGACGATCAACGATGCGATGTCATCGCCCCGCTGCACCTCGGGAAGTCCTTCGACCGGGATGATCGCGACGTTCACGCTGCGAGGATCTCTTGGGCCAGCCTGTAGGACGCGTCGCGGTCGGGCATCATCGTGTCGAGAACCTTAGCCGTAACTCCGGCCGCGGCGATGTCCTCGGCTTGTCCCTCGTCGCTCGAGTCGACGACAAAGATGTCCACGAAATCCGAGTACATCTGGGCAACCGAGGCGGCGCTCGATCCATACCCCATGCTCTTCAGGATTCGGTCGGCGGGACCTTTCAGGGCCGCTCCTCGCACGATGGGCGTCACGGCTACGACGTTGGGGTGCACCCTGAGCGCGTCGCGGACTCCGTTGACGGCGAGCACGGGTCCGACGGACAAGACGGGGTTGGAGGGGCACACCACGACCATGTCTGCGGATGCGATGGAATCGATCACCCCCGGCGCCGGCTTCGATTCCTCGCTTCCGGAGTACGTCACCGCCGCCACTTCCGGTCGCTGCCTTTCCCGCACGAAGTAGTGCTGGAACTCGAGAGTGCGATCGTCCGTGGTGTGGACAAGCGTCCTCAGCACGTCGTCGGTGGCCGGCAGGACCCTGCTCGAGACGCCAAGCTCCCGCCGGATTTCGTCCGTAGCTGCGCTCAGCGACGCACCGTCACGAAGTCGGAGACTCCGATACAGACATGTCCCGAAGTCGCGATCACCGAGGCGGAACCACGATTCGCCGCCCAGCGCCGCGAGCGAGTCGACCACCGTGAAGCTGTCGCCGGCGATGCCCCAGCCGCGCGCGAAGTCGGCGATGCCGGCCAGCCAGTAGGTGACGATGTCGATGTCGGGAGAAACGTGAACGCCGTAGATGACCGCGTCGTCCCCCGTGTTGACGATTGCCGTGAGAGCCCCCGGATCGAGGGCTCGATCGAGGCCGACGAGCAGCTTCGCACCGCCCACGCCGCCGGCCAGAGCGGTGACGTTCACGGCTACGGAGTCTAGTAGCCTGCCCCGATGCACAGCCCCGATCGGAGCCCGGCCTCCGAAATGGCAGTTAGCTACGCAATAGTGGACCTAAGTGCCAACTCGGCGCGCCGCCGGGCGCGCCGGAATCCGAGGCTGAGGTCTACGCTCTACTCCCGGCCCGTATAGGGACCTCGACATGGCAACGATGACTACAACTGCTGATACGCGCCTTGACGCCGCCGGCTCGGCCGATCCGGGACAGCCGACGGTCCTGGCGGTGGTCGTTACGCACAACGGCCGCGCGTGGGTGCGCGACTGCCTTGTCGGGCTCGCAAACCAGACCTATGCGCAACTCGATATCCTCGTCGTCGACGACGCCTCCCCGCGTTCGAGGGACGAAGCCACTCCGTTTAAGCGAGTCGCAAAGAGGCACCTGCGCCGGCGGCGGTGGGGTTACTTGAGGACGCCGCGTCCACTGGGGTTTGGCGGAGCCATCAATTGGGCCCTCGCTCGCGTTCGCACCGACGCCGATCTGTTGTTGTTCCTGCATGACGATGCGGCCCTCGATCGCACGTCGCTCGAACACATGGTCATGGCGCTGCTGGTTAACGATCGTGTGGCGATCGTCGGACCCAAGGTCGTGGCCTGGGACGACCCGAGCCGTCTGGAGGAGATCGGCATGTCTGCCGACCGGCTCGGCTATCCATACAAGGGACTCGAAGAGGGCGAGATCGACCTCGGGCAGCACGATCGCCCCTCGGAGGTCTTCTACGTGACTTCAACGTGCATGCTTGTGCGCCACTCCGTTTTCCGGGAGCTCCGCGGGTGGGATTCGCGCATGCGGGCGTTCGTCGAGGACCTCGACCTGTGCTGGCGAGCGCGGGTTGCCGGCCACATCGTCCGGGTCGAACCGCGGGCGCGAGCGCGTCACGCGATCGCCCTTGCTACCGGCCAGCGCCGGTCACCATTCACGCCATCGCGTTATTACAGCCGGCGCAACCGCCTGCGGGCGATGACGAAAAATGCCTCCGCGGTCCGCCTGCTCTGGCTGGTTCCGCAATTCGTTCTCCTCGCGTTCCTGGAGATGCTGGTTTTCATCCTGCTGCGCCAGCCCGGCGAGATCGTCAACCTGGGACGGGCGCTTGCGTGGAACCTCGTCAGGCTGCCCCAGACACTCACCGAACGCGCCAGGGTCCAGCGGCGCCGAACGGTGCCGGACCGAAGGATCACCGGCCTGACGGTTAGGGAAACGACGCGGATCCGCGCCTACACGGGCTATCAGGCGCAGCGCCTGGAACAGGCGTGGGGTCGGCGCGCCGAGTTGCTCGCCTTAAGGACGGCACAGGCCCGCGCTTTGGGCGAGCGGCTTGTGGGGATCCAGGGGGCGATTCTCGTAGCCGTCGCCCTGGCCATCACCCTCGGCTTCCGGCACGTGTTGTGGGGGCCGACCGTAGCGGCGGGAGAGATCCTGCCGTTCCCCGAATCTCCCACCGCCCTGATGCGGACCTTCCTGTCGCCGTGGCAGCCGGGGGGTCTCGGATCGTCGGGTGCCGGGGCCCCGGGCCACGCCCTGCTCGGCATAGTTCCTCTGGGTACGCTTGGGGCGACGGGGCTCGCCCAGAAAGTCGTGATGCTCGGCCTCGGCGCCCTCGCGTTCGTAGGTGCGTACAAGCTGGTCTCCGAACTCGTCGATCGCACGGCTCGTCTCTCCGCAGGACTGGCCTATGCGTTCGGCGCGGTTGGTTATGCGGGGATCCGCGAGGGAGGGCTGGGGGCGCTAGTTCTCGGCGCGATGGCGCCATTCGTGCTGCATGCAATGCTCCGGCTGATCGGGTGGATGCGACCGCCGGGTTACGTGCGAAGTCGAGGGGTTGCCCAGATCGCCCTCGGCGGTGCAATCTCTGCCGCGTTCGTTCCCGGATCTCTCGTCCTCTACTTCGTCGCTGCGGTGATCCTGGCAGCGACCAGATCGATACTTGATCGGGGGGAGAAGGCGCTTCGAGGAGCCATCGCCTGTTCGATCGGGTTGCTGTTGTCCTGGCTGCTCCTGCTGCCCTGGAGCCTCACCTGGTTTTCGTCCGGGGGCATCTTCGAGCACCTCGGCTCGGAGGCTACCTACAGGCAATTTGCTCACGAGTTCTCCGGACACGGGATCGCGAGTGTCCTTCTGGGCCAAACGCCGCGCGGGATGCCGCTGTTCGGGCTTGCCCTCCCGCTGTTCGGGCTCATCGCCGTGGTCGTCGGCGAGGGAGCTCGCCGCCGCCTGGCGCTCGCTTTGTGGGTGGTTGTTGCGGCCGCCGGGTGGATCACTTCCACGATCGCCGCGGGCGTTCTTCGTCCCATCGTGGCGTCGCCGGCCGAGGCGGGCGTGTTGTCCGCCGTCGCCTTCGCCGGATTGACCGGACTGGCGGTCGGGGCGTTCCGGCTCGATCTTCCTCGCCGCGGCCTCGGGTGGATGCACGCGCTGACTCTCGGCACTATGGGACTGTCCGCGGCACTTGTGGCCGCCGGGATAGCCCCCGCTCTCTTCAACGGCGACTGGGACCCCGGGGTGGATCAGGCAGGCAACCGCCGGGCCATCCAACAGATCGAGTCGTTCCTGTCATCCGAGGCACGGCGGGAGGGAACGTTTCGCGCCCTGTGGGTCGGTGACGCGTGGACGTTGGATTCACCGAGTGTCTTGAAGCGAGGGGGCCGCCATCTGTTGACGGGACCCCGGGGGCAGGAGATGAGCGATCTCTACGCGAACGACTCGGGTGCCGGCAACGAGGCGCTGGCGGAGGTACTCCGATCTATCGAGGCGGGGGATACCGACCTTGGAGGGACGTTCCTTGCAACGTTCAACATCGAGTTTGTGGTGATCGAGCCAACGGCCGGCGCATCTCGGTGGCTGGGCCAGCGCGATCTCGCTCTGATCAGGACCGAGCCCGAGTACTACGTTCTTCAAAACCAGGTCTTCATGCCTCGCGCCGGCGCGTACGGGGAGCTGCCGGCCGTCATCGGGGCGATCGCGGCAGAGGACGCAGAGCTGATTGCACCGTCGGGCGACGACGGCGCGGTCGAGGACGGAAAGGCGACCGCGGCGCCCAGGAGAGGTGTCAATTCCTACACAGCGCGAAACGTGACCGGACCGGGCTCCGTCTGGCTTTCCGAGACGAACGACGCTGCATGGCAAGCGCGCGTCGGTGACGCCGAGCTCCGCAGAGCCGAGGGCGGTTGGGGAAACGCGTGGGAGATCCCTCCGGATGCTTCCGGTGTGCTGGCCATCGAATACCCGCGCAACGGGGGCCGCCTATTGCAGAACGTAGTGATCTTCCTCGCGTGGGCGGTCGCCGTAGGGGCCGCGTTCTCTCGCCGGCGTATCAGGCAGCACACGACGGAGGTGCAGCCACAGTGATCGAACGGTATCGGGAGCTCGTGTTTGTCGGTGTCATCGTGGTGGGACTGGCACTCGGGGGGCTTCTCGACTTTGTGGCCGGTGACGTCCCGTCTCCGCAGGAACCGGCGGTTGCCCACGGCGACCTGGTGGCGCGCGCCCTGTACTGCCCAGAGACGACGGGGGACGGGCGGCGACAGATCTCGGTCGCATCCGAATCCGGTGCCGGCGTCCCCGTCGGTATCGGGGCAGACGGCAGAGAGGATCTCGTCGCGGGGCGCGCCCTGGTTCACCGGGGGGCAGAAACGACGACGGTGCCCGTAACCGGCTTCAACGAGAGCATCGTTGCTGCGAGCGCAACGTCTTCGACGGGTCCTGTTGGAGGGGCATCCGCGGCGCAGTGCGCCCGGAATGCGTCCTCGAAATGGTTCTTCGCCGGGGGCTCTGCGGCCCTGGACTTCGACGAGCGCATCCTGTTGTACAACCCGTTCCCCGACGAGGCCGTCGTTCGTTTGACCTTCTTCACCCCCCAGGGTCAGGAATCGAAGTCGAGCTTCGAGGAAGTGCCCGTTCCCGCGCGCCAGTCGCAGACGGTTCAGATCAGCGAGGCGATTCGCGTGCGGAGCGCAGTCTCCGTCGCGATCGAGGCGCGGCGCGGGCGAGTAGTCGCGTGGAAGGAGGTATTTGCTCGACCCGAGGACAAACCTCGAGGAGTACAGGGCACCCTCGGGGCAAACGACGTCTCGACGACCTGGTATTTCCCGGACGGTGCCATTGGTCCTGGGGCCGACCAACGCTTGTCCATCCTGAATCCGAGTTCGAACGAAGCCGTAATCAGTGTGACGGTGACCACTCCGGACGAGACCTTGACGCCGGAGAAGTTGCTCGAGGTATCCGTGCCCCGGAGGTCGACGCTCACACTGAAGATGAACGACTTCGTCACCAAGAAGGATTTCTCGACAATCAGCGCCACTATTAACTCGGTGAATGGAGTCGGCGTGGTGGCAGAGCGCACGGTCTGGTACTCGAGCGACGAGCTATCCGGAGTGACATCGGATACCGGTTTACGCACCCCTCAGAATCGCTGGATGTTGGGTCCGCCGACCCTGAGCCCCGCGACGGACTCGATCGTTCTCTTCAATCCCGGAGCCGGGGCGTCGCAGGTGGACGTGTCGCTCCTCCACCCCGATGGAGCCGCCATCGAACCGGAGGAGCTTATGGGTCTGGAGCTGGGTCCGGGTGCGCGAAGGAGGATCCCCGTCGGGGGATTCACGGACGGTCGTCCGACGGTCGCGGTTGTGTCGGCCGATGCGCCGCTTGTAGCGGAAAGGTTCTCCTACTCGGCTGAGGACTCAGATGCCGCAGCGGTTATGGGGATGCCGCTCAGGCAGTTGCCTTGACGGCTTCCGAGGCGTCGTACTCGTTTGCAGCGGACACAAACGCATTGAACAACTGCAGCTGCGGCTCGTCGTCATCGCCCATGACCTCGGGATGCCACTGCACCCCCACAACGAAGGAGTGTTCGGTCGATACGACTCCCTCCAAGACACCGTCCTCGGCCCAGGCACACTGCTTGAGCGGTGCCGGAACGTCGTCGAGGCCCTGATGGTGGTGAGAATTGGTTTGAATGCGTGTCGAGCCGAAAATCTCGGCGAGAGGGCTCCCGTCGACGACCTTCACGCTGTGGACCGGCGTGGCCGAGGGATAACCGGCGTCATGTTCGACCCGGCCTGGAAGGTCCGCCAGATGCTGATGCAGCGTGCCGCCGAAGTGCACGTTGAGAAGCTGCATTCCGTGGCAGATGGCAAGGACGGGAAGGTCGCGCTCCAACGCCGCCGCCAGGAGGTTCAGCTCGAACCTGTCGCGCCGGTGATTGATGCTTCGGGTCTGAGGATGCCGCGGGCGCTTGTACAGCGACGGATCGATGTCGCCACCGCCGGGCAGGACCACGCCGATCGCGTTGTCGAGCGGGGAGGTGTCGTCGGGCTCGAGTCCCATGACCGCGTCGTACCCCGCCGGATGTTCTTGCTCGGGGCCCAGCTCGAACGTGGAGTAGATGACCGGGTTTCCGCCCGCCGCGCGGACGGCGTCGACGTACGGAAGGGGCATCCGGCCGCCCTGGCCCTCTCGCCACTGGCCGACCACGACGATGTGACCGTCGTGCCCCCTCCTCCCGTAACCCATAAGTGTTTCTCCTCTTTGCTCGAGCCGGTGCTTCTTGGTTCAGTTGGTTCCGTGCATCCTATGAAGGCGAATACCCCAAGTGAGGAGCCATGACCGCCGATTTTCACTTTGAAACGACCGCCATACACGCCGGACAGGATCCAGACCCGACGACGGGTGCTGCAGTCGTCCCGATATATCAAACATCGACCTACGTACAGCAGGCTGTAGGTAAACACAAAGGTTTCGAGTATTCCCGGACGGATAACCCCACCCGACACGCGCTCGAGACCTGTCTCGGCGCCCTCGAAGGCCAGGCACAGGCTATCGCTTTTGGCTCGGGGATGGCAGCAATTGCCACGCTTGCGATGACCCTGCGGTCCGGAGACCGGGTTGTCATCTCCGACGACGTCTACGGGGGGACCTACCGGCTGTTCGCTCGGGCGATGGCGGATCTGGGCATCGGCTACGCAACGGTCGACCTAACCGACCTCGACGCGGTACGCGGTGAGCTCGGCGGCGGGGGCGGGATGCTTCTCGCAGAGACGCCTACGAACCCCGCGCTCAAGATCCTGGACCTCGAGGCACTCGCCTCGCTTGCGGCCGATGCCGGAGCGATCTTTGCCGTGGACAACACTTTCGCTACGGCCTACCTCCAGCGCCCGCTCGACTTCGGGGCCGATGTCTCCATCTACTCCGCTACCAAATACATGGGGGGCCACTCGGATCTCGTCGGCGGCGCACTGGTGACGCGCGACGCGGAGCTGGCCGACCGCCTCCGCTTTCTCCAGAACGCAGTCGGGGCGGTCCCCGGTCCGTTCGACGCCTGGTTGTTGCTGCGCGGTCTAAAGACGCTCGGGATCAGGATGCGCGCCCACAGCGCCGGCGCCGGCAGGATCGCGGCCTGGCTCCGTGATCAGCCGAGCGTTGCGAGGGTTTTGTATCCGGGCTTCAGCGACTTCCCCGGTCATGAGCTGGCCGCAAAACAGATGTCTGGATCGGGCGAGCCGCTCTTCGGAGGGATGGTGTCGATCGAACTCGACTCGGAGGAGCGCGCGATCGCTGTATGCGAGGGGACGGAGCTGTTCTTCCTCGGTGAATCGCTGGGCGGAGTCGAGTCGCTTATCGAACATCCCGGCCGGATGACGCACGCGAGCCTGGCCGGCTCCGGGATCGAGGTGTCCCCTCGACTGGTTCGCCTGTCGGTCGGCATCGAACACCCCGACGACCTGATCGCCGATCTGGCACGCGCGCTCGGATCCGGTTAAAAAACCGAACTGTCTGCAATCTGTCACGGTATGCGTGACGCAACGCAGACGGTTCGGAGAAGCCCCGGGAACTTTCCGGCGCGCCGCTCCCGTCCAAGCTTCAGAGGATTAGGCAGAAGGAGCTTGCGATGAAGGCGAAGCGTCTGGTTCAGATTGCTGCGGTCCTAATGGTTCTAGGGCTGCTCTTGGGTGCGTGTGCAGCCGACGACGACGGCGGTGATGGTGGAGGCGACGCAGCCTCCGCCGGGGCCGAGGATCTCGAGCGCGCAGACGCGCCGGAGTCGGACGGGCAGAGGCAATTCGACTCCGAGGGCGGCCTGGATGCCGATGACGTTGCAGCCGAAGAGGCCGCAGGGGGCGGCTCCACGGGCGTCACCGGAGCTATGCAACTCCCGGACGCGCATCCCTCGATCATCAAAACCGCGCAGCTTGACATCGAGGTCGACCGCGACGGCCTCCAGGACGCGGTCGACGACGCAATAGCAGCCGCTCAGGACGCCGGCGGCTTCGTCCTGTCCACCCGACTCGACGACGAGAGGTCGGGCCGGGGGACCCTCGTGCTGCGCGTGCCGTCGGAGAAGTTCGAGTCTGCACTAGCGGCACTGGACGACCTGGGCGAAGTCCTCGGCCGGTCCGTCTCGGGCGAGGACGTGGGCGAGGAATTCGTCGACCTCGAGGCCCGCCTGCGCAACTTCGAAGCGCAGGAGGCGGTTCTGCTCCGGCTCATGGATCGGGCGGAGACCGTCTCCGACACGATCAAGGTCCAGCGCGAGCTCACGGGTATCCAACTCGAGGTGGAGCGAATCCGCGGCCGGCTGCGCTTCCTCGAAGATCAGACGTCGCTCGGTACGGTCACGGTGAAACTCACCGAACCAGGGGCCGTCGTTGCTAAGGCGAGCACTATTGAGAAGGCTTGGCAGCGAGCGGGGGACACGGCACTTGCATTCGTGTCGGGGCTTGTCGTGAGCCTCGGGGTGATCATTCCCAGCGCCGTTTTGCTGGCGCTTGCATTCATGGCCTTCAAGCTGCTGCGTCCACGGTTCACGTCGGCGAGCTGAGCGACTCCAAGCTCGCGTAACCTCAACTGATTCGGAGTCGAGTCAGCGAGGTGCGCATGCGCGTGTTCATTGTCAGCGACATGGAGGGCGTCGCCGGTATCACGAAGTGGGAACAGGTCAGCGGCGGGGAAGCGCTCTACGAGGAAGGCCGCAAGCTCTACACGGAAGAGATAAATGCGGCCGTCAGAGGCGCCGCCGATGCAGGTGCAGACGAGATAGTCGTGATGGATTGTCACGGTGCCGGACAGGGTTGGACGTTCAATTCCCTCATCCCCGACAAGCTCGATCCGCGGTGCGAGTTCGTTGTCCAGAACGAGTGGACCGAGTACACGCGTGTCCTCGAGGACGGCTGTGACGCGGCTCTCTTCATCGGGATGCACGCACGGGCAGGCTCGGAGAACGGTGTCCTTAGCCATACGGTCAGCGGAACTCAGTGGCGTAATTTGAAGTTCAACGGTGAGCTCGTTGGGGAAACCGGAATCAACGCAGCGCTATGCGGGCAGTGGGGATGTCCGGTGCTCTTGGTTACCGGGGACGCCGCAGTGTGCGCCGAGGCGACGGAATTGCTCGGCGATGGATTGGCAACGGTGACGGTGAAGACCGGGTTCGGGCAGTTCAGCGCGCGGCACACCCCTCCGCTCCGGGCGCGCGAGCTGATCGAGGACGGCGCCCGCAACGCACTTTCGAATCTCACGGCGGTGACGCCGTACGACCCCGGCCGCCCGTCGACGATCGAGGTGGAGCTCGCCCGTCCCGAACATGCGGTCGAGTTCCGAAGCCGGGCGGGAGTCGAGCTACTCGACGCGCGCACGGTCGTCTCGCGCGCCGACGACTGGTGGACGGCCTGGCAGCAGCTCTACCTCTAGCCCGTTCTTTTCTCCTGCGTGCGTCTAGGAGACGCATAGAGAAGAAAAGAACGTGTTTCAGGACTTCTGGTGGGCCAGGAACTCCAGGAGGTTGGCGCGGCTGAGCACACCCGCAGGCTGCGCGCCGTCGACCACGAGGACCGCCTCCGCACCGCGCGCCAGTCCGGCGAACATGTCCTCGAGTCCATCCGAGATCTGCACCACGGGTAGCGGCGGATCCATCACCTCGGCCAGGCTCCGCTCGATCGCGTCGCGGTCGCGGAAGACGCGGTCGAGAAGCCCTCGTTCGTGGATCGATCCGATGATCTCGGAGATGTCGTCCGGCGAGTCGCTCTTCGCAACCGGCACCTGCGAGATCCCGTAGTGCTGAAGGATGTCTATGGCACGGCCGACGCTTTCGTGCGATGGCACGACCACCATGTCGGGGATGTCGGGCGCGACTCGTCTCTTCTCTTGCAGCACCTCCCCTATCAGTGCCTGTGTCCCGGGCCGATCTATGAAGCCGTACTGAAGCATCCACGCGTTGTTGTAGAGCTTCGAGAGATAGCTGCGTCCGGAGTCGGGCAGAATCGTTACGATGATGTCGTCCGGGCCACAGTCCCGCGCGACTTCGAGTGCGGCAAACATAGCCGTACCGCACGAACCACCGACGAGAAGCCCCTCCTCGCGTGTTAACCGCCGCGCCGTCAGGAACGAATCACGATCCGACACCGTTATCCACCGATCTACGATTTCCGGATCGAAGCTCTCCGGGATGAAGTCTTCGCCGATCCCCTCGACGAGATATGGCCTTGCCTCGGTTCCCGTGTATAGGGATCCTTCCGGGTCGGCTCCCACGATGACGACATCGGGGTTCTGCTCCTTCAAGTACCGACCCGTCCCCGTAATCGTCCCGCCGGTCCCGACGCCCGCTACAAAGTGCGTGATCTTTCCCTCCGTTTGTTCCCAGATCTCCGGACCCGTCGTTGCATAGTGCGTACTCGGGTTCTCTTGATTGAAGTACTGGTTGGGTTGGAAGGCGCCGGGGATCTCCTCGGTCAGGCGATCCGCAACTCGGTAGTAGGACTCCGGCGAGTCCGGGGGAACCGCGGTCGGCGCAATTACTACCTCGGCTCCGTACGCGCGGAGCAGTGAGATCTTTTCCTGGCTCATCTTGTCGGGCATCGTGAATATGCACCGGTAACCCTTTATCGCCGCCGCAATCGCGAGCCCAACTCCTGTATTACCCGAGGTCGGCTCGATGATCGTGCCTCCCGGGCGAAGCTCACCGGACCTTTCGGCCGCTTCGATCATCCGAATACCGATACGGTCCTTGACGCTTCCTCCCGGGTTCAGCATTTCGAGTTTGGCGAGAATCTGAGGCCGCACGCCGGCCGACATCCTCAGCCGCAGAAGGGGTGTATTACCGATCAGATCAAGCAACGATTCGTTGGCTTCCATGGAGGCATGGTTGCCCACTACGTCGGGTAGTGCAACTTGTGCAACTTGTAGCGCTCTGCACGTGGAAATTGAGCCGTCGCCGGGGAGGTTGCAACCTATACGGGGTTCCGGACGTCGATATCCATAGCGGCTCCGAGAATTCGGACTACCGCTCGATCAGCAAGACAGTTACCATAGGCAGTCCTTTTTTCCCAAAGGCGGAGAACATTGCAGAACCTGGAACAAGAGCAGAACCCGGAACAAGAACAGCCCATCGAATCCGAAGCGCGGACCGATTCCCTGGCCTCCGTCGACGTGCTGCCGACGTCGAGGCGCCGCTTCCCCCGCCCGGGGAAGAAAACGGCGATTGTCGCAGGAATCATTCTCGGGCTGCTTTTGATCGGCGTCGCAGGTATCTCGTATGCCGGTTACGACTTCTCCAAGAAATACGAGGGCAAGATCCTGCCGGGAGCCGCTGTGGCCGGGGTCGACATCGGTGGAATGACACGCGACGAGGCCCTCCAGGCAGTTCGGGAGGTAATCCGCCCGCAGCTGACACGCGAAGTCACTGTTACCTGGGGTGACAAGTCGTGGACGGTAACGCCCAAGGAGCTCGGAGCCAGGAGCGACGCGCGAAAAGCAGTCGACTCAGCACTCTCCGTCAGCAACGATGTGACGTTCGTCGAGAAGACGCGGATGCGTTTGTTCGGTGACGACCTTGGATTCAACCGCGACGTAGCGATCAAGTACCCCCGCAAAGGGACCAAAGGATTCATAGAAGGGCTGGCGGCCGCGCTCGACCGCGATCCGCGCGATGCGGAGCTCGACTACTCGAGCGGCTGGGTTGACATCGTCAAGGAGCAAGAGGGCCGGACCGTTCGAGTCAACAAAAGCGTCAAAGACCTCAGGGCGGCGTTTGCGAACGGCGGGTCGAGTGTCGACCTCACGGTATCGAAGATCGCTCCCACCGTTACCAGGGACGCTTACAAGCAGGTGCTTCTCGTCCGCATCGGCGAGAACAAGCTGTACTACTACGAGGACGGCAAGATAAAGCGAGAGTGGGTTGTGGCAACCGGACTGCCCGAATTCCCAACCCCAACCGGCTTGTGGGAAATCACCGAGAAGAGGTTCATGCCGACGTGGGTGAATCCGTCGCCCGACGGATGGGGTGCCGACATGCCCGAATCGATTCCACCAGGTCCGAGCAACCCCCTCGGTCTGCGCGCGCTCAACTGGTCTGCCGCCGCAATCAGGTTCCATGGTACGAACGCCACCTACTCGCTCGGATACAACGCCTCGCACGGCTGCGTCCGCCTGTCCAACGAAGATGTCATCGAGTTGTACGACCTGATCGAGGTCGGCACTCCCATCGTGTCCATCAACGCTGCACCGGCGCGCCCGCTGTATGGCTCTACGAGCGTTGTCGACGCCGAGAGTGATGCGGAGCGCGACAGCGAGGGCAAGGACAAGAAGAAGCAAGACGCCTAGTCGAACCCTCGGCGCTCATTCCGGGACTCCGCGGCCGGTTGCGACCAGTTCGGAAAAAAATGTACCCCGCAGTGACGTTCGGCCGGAACCTACTTATCTCTGCGAGGTACCGGCCCAACATAAATCTCTGAGGCGCCGCACGCAAGGCCTCGACCGTTACTGTAAGAAACCCTCGACTTCTACTTGACGGCCCGCCGGATTACAAAACCTTTCTTGGGTACGGCGCGTTACCTAAGCGACCCTTGCCTTTCGGCGCCCGATGCGGCGGGAAGGGCCGAAAGCGGAAGGGTCGCCTCAAGGCGCGGTCCGTTCCTCGACCTCGATGAGGAACTTGCCGAGCCGCGCGTTAAAAGCGTCCATCTGCTCGAGCATCAGGCCGTGACCCGAATCGAACGCTTCGAACTCGGCGTCCGGTATGGCGCGCGCAATCTCCTCGGATGCAAAGAACGGGACGGTCATGTCGAAGCGCCCACCTACAACCAGTGTCGGACACGAGATGCGGTGAAGCTCCGCCAGCGTGTTGTGCTCGGCGATCGCATCCAGTTGGGCGGTCAGCACCTCCACGGTGGGAACGGGCGGCGCTCCTCCGGCGGAGAACGCTCTGATCATCTGCTCGATTGCGTCGCGCCCGACCTCGAAGAACTGCGGCGTGAAGAGGTGGAGTATCGAAGCCTCCACGAAGGCATCCTCTCCCGCCGTTGCCAGGAGGCTCCGAACAAGCTCTGCCTCCCGCCTCATGTACTCGATCGGCCGCGCCCAGGTCACCGCCAGGATCACCGCCCTCACTCGCTCCGGATACTCGAGGGCCATGTGCTGGGCCACCGCTCCACCCATCGAGACGCCGAACACGATCGTCCGGTCGAGCCCCAGGGTGTCCATAAGGCCTACGGCGTCTGAGGCCATCTCGCTCATCGACCTCGGGAGCGGGCCGGTCGACGTCCCCGTGCCCCTGTTGTCGAAGGTTATGAACGTGTTCTGGGCCGTGATCGTGGGGATTTGACCGGCCCAAAATCGCTGGTCAAGTCCGAACCCCATGACTCCGATAACAGAAGAGCCCTCGCCGCGCGTTTGGTAGTGGAGGGTGACGTCGTCGAGTTCCGCAAGGGGCATGACGCGGATAGTAACGGTCAACAGAGGAGGACACTTCCGATGAGTGCCCGATGGACGAGGATGCGACGGGCAGTCGTGACCTTGGCAGCCGGGATGCTGCTGGTCATGATCGTCGCCGCCCCTGCGTTCGCGCAGCGCGATCCCTTCGAGCCGCTGGTGACCAAGGACACCAGCTCGAACGCGGGTGATACCGGTAATTCGGTGGGCGGGTCGGCTGAGAACAACACGGACTCCAACGAGAACCAGCCCGCCAACGATTCCGGTGCGCTGCCGACCACGGGATCCGACATCGATGGTTGGCTCGCCGCCGCCTACCTGCTGGTAGCCCTCGGCGCCGCCGCAGTTGTTGTCGCCAAGACCAACAGCCCGGAGCCCACTCGCATCACCAAGTAAGCATCACGAGGTAAGCATCACCAAGGTTAGACATCGTCGACTCTTCGGCCAAAACCCCGGATTTCCGGGGTTTTTGCTGTGCCATCCCGTAGCGTGCCGATCGTGAGTTTGTGCTCGAAGCCCTCCTGCGCTCGCCCTGGATCGGCCATCCTTGCGTACGACTACGCCGCCCGGATCGCCGTTCTCGAGGATCCCCTTGAGGGAGAGGTCTCTCCGCACAACTACGCGCTGTGTGGTCCGTGCGCGAACCAGCTCCGACCTCCACGCGGCTGGGAGCTCGTCGATCTCCGCACGGCTCCTCGGCTCTTCGTCCCCCAGCGACCGGACCAAGAGGGGGCGGCCGAACGGCGAGCTGCCTGGGGATGAACCGCAAACTATTCGGCGAGCTGCGACGGCTCGATCGCCATGAGCTCCGACGGGTACTGATCTTCGTCGGAGGACTGCTCGTTGCCAGAAAGGACGATGCCGCCGGGGCGGTCCAGGCCGCCGGGGCGGTCACCTACCGCTTGGAGAAGGTGAAGTGCGGGAAGCCCGGATGTAAATCCTGCCCGCACGGCCCCTACTGGTACGCCTACTACCGAGAGGGCAAGCGGCTGCGCTCGCACTACATCGGCCCCGAACTCGAAGTCGAGTCCGAGGAGACCGAAATGCCCGATTCGGGATGACTATCAACAAGGTGTGGAAAACTACCCATCCAGGCCATTCCCTCCGGCTCGGTTTGGCCGCAAAATGTGCGTTGGATTCGGGCATGTACCGTGGGGATCGGCCCGAATCCACCGGCGGGCTCAGGCGGCGATCTTGGGTAAAACCGGTGGTAAAGGCTCCGGCTTAAAGGGAGGCTCTCTTATGCGCTGTCCGCACTGTGGTGGGGAGGACTGCATCCAGATCGAAATCCACCTTCAGACCGAGGACACCGTGCAGTTCTACTCTTGCCGTCGCTGCGAGCAGAAATGGTGGGAGCGCGAGGGCGGAGCCATCACCCTTGACGAAGTTCTGAGCCTCGCGTCGCAGAAATCATCCCGCTCTTCCTAGCGATCAGTCGGTCGCGCACCGACTCCCCAAATGGCGATTGACCACGGTATTTCGTGGCTGCTTGCCATCTCAGCTCGTGGACCGTGGATTCGTGGCCAAACGCGATGAAGCGGGCGCTTGGAGCGAAACCGTCGTCCGGCAACAGGTGCCAGTTGAGGGGGTCGTGCCGGTACGCTCCCTGCAGCGGAGAGCCCTCTGCCACAGGGGCCGTCGTCGGATCTGGCTACCAAGCGCCCGCTAATACGCGGCCCTCAGCAAAGGGCCGGGTCGTTGGGCAACTCCCAATCCGGGATTATGGCTTGGTCAGGTTCACTCCGCTACCCCCTTGGTGGCAAATTTTCACCCTGACAGGGGACCTCGCTGAGGCAGCCTCTGCAGTCTCCAACCCGGGGACCCATCGGGGGTGAGACGGTGAGGCGGCCCATGCGGCGCTTGAACGCCACTTCGAAGGCCGGAACGAAGCCGGCCTTGGCCACCGCCTTCAGCGAGGCTGGGTTGTCGTGTTCGACCGCCACCCATAGCCGTTTCGTGGCGTTTTCGGCTGCCCACGTCGCGATCTGTCGGAGGGCGAACGTATAGACCCCCCAGCCCCTGACCTCCGGGCGTGTGTAGGACTCGTAGACATAGAGGTCTCCTCCCGGCGGGCAGAAATATCGCTGCAGTTCGCGCGTCCATGCAGACGAGTAGGTCCCCCAGGTGGCGTGGACGATGAGATCACGCTTCAACACGACGAAGCAGAGCCCACCTCCTGCGAGCCTCGAACCAAACGTGATTGCGGAGTCCGTTCCGATGTCGCGTGCATACGCTGCACCGTCGCTCGAATCCGCCATCTTGAAAACAAGGTCTTGTGGAGTCGATGTTGGGGGCATATCGCCGACTACAAGCGAGTGTGCAATAAGCCGGTCGTCTGACGCTGCAAGCTCGCGGATGCGATCGACCGTCAGCGTGAAGACCTCCCCGAGACCTCGGCGGCGCAGTCGGGTGCCGAGCTTGCGATAAACCGTTACCGGCCCGGGTTTGTGATCAGGCATCGCATTGACCATAAGCCGGCGGGCTTTGTTTGCCCACGGGCAACCGGAACGAGGGTAGCGGCGTCTAACTCGTCAGAATCACAAACAAGGAAGGCAAACGAATGGTCGGTATGCGCCACACCTCAAGAATTGGGACGGGGCTCCTTGCTCTGGCACTACTCGCCGTCGCGTGCGGCGGCAATTCCAACACTCCGGCCGCAGGAGGAAACACGCCTAGTCCTGAGGCCACCCCCTCAGCAACTCCGCAGGTGTCCCCCGCCGCCAACGGAGAGACGAACGACGAGCCGAAGAAGGACACCACATACGAGGTCTGGTTTGTAGAGAAGAAGGGGCGCTTCCTGCAGGTTGCCTACCGGTCGCAGGAATCGACTCCGCGCATCGGTACTGCGGCGCTTGAATCACTTCTGGGCGGGCCGCAGTCCGGCGAAGGAAAAGTCTCGACCGCGATCCCCGCAGACGCCACGTTGCTCGGCCTGACGATTCAAGACGGGCTTGCAACCGTGGATCTCAGCTCCGAATTCGAGTCGGGCGGCGGCTCGTTCTCGATGCTCGGGCGCCTCGCGCAGGTTGTGTTCACGATCACCCAGTTCCCGACGGTGGACCGAGTTGCGTTCGAGATTGAGGGTGAGCCCGTTGACGTCTTTTCATCCGAGGGAATCGCCCTCGACAAGCCACAGACGCGCGCTGACTTCGAGGACATCGCAGCTCCGATTGTCGTCGAGTCGCCGCGCCCGGGAGCAACGGTATCGAGTCCCGTGGACGTGACCGGCAATGCCAACGTCTTCGAAGCAACCGTCTCCTTGCGAATAGTCGACTCGAGCGGGAACGTGCTGGTGCGCGATTTCACCACAGCTACATGCGGCACCGGATGTCGGGGTGGGTATAGCAAAAAGCTGAAGTTCGAGGTCGCGGAGACTCAGGCGGGGTTCATCGAGGTGTTCGAGGAATCGGCGGAGGATGGGTCGCCTATCTTCAAGGTGCGCCTTCCCGTGATGCTGAAGCCGTAGCCAGTGGAGCGGAGCACTAGCGGAGTCTGCTGCGAAGCCTCGCCCTGCGTTCAAGCTCGGTTAGGCCGCCCCAGATCCCGTACGGTTCACGAACGCTGAGCGCGTATTCGAGGCACTCCCCCCTAACCGTGCACGAGGAGCAGATCCGCTTGGCCTGCGTCTCACGGCCGCGGCGTTCGGCGGCACTCTCGTTCTCCTCGAGGCCGAAGAACAGGACGCCGGGGTAGTCCAGGCACAAGGCTTCCTCTCGCCAGGTGGCCTCTTGCAACGAGATCACATCGGTCATCGCACTAAATGGTTTCAGCCATGTGGGTACCTCGTCAACGGGCTTCACCCGAGCGCAATGTGGCAGAACCCGCCACAGTTGTAGACGAATAGGATGCGGTCATGTCGCGTGATCTGAGCGCCATTTTCAAGGCGTACGACATCAGAGGCGTGTATCCGACCGAACTCGACGAGGACGTGGCCCGTCGGATCGGAACTGCTTTTGCGCGTTTCGTCGAAGTCCCACGGATAGTCACCGGCCGAGACATGAGAACCTCCTCCCCCGACCTCGTCGCCGCTTTCATAGAGGGATCCACGGGTGCGGGCGCCGAGGTGATCGATGTGGGTTTGGTGTCTACAGACGGGCTGTACTTCGCGTCGGGCATCCTGGACGTCCCCGGGGCGATGTTCACGGCCTCTCACAACCCGTCTCGCTACAACGGACTCAAGTTGTGCCGCCGAAAAGCTGCTCCCATCGCGTCGGACACCGGACTGGACGAGATTCGAAAGCTCGCTGAAGAGGCGGACGAGCCGGCTGAGGGGAAAGCCGCAGAAGAGCGAGACCTCCTCGACGACTACGCAGAGCACTGCCGCGGTTTCGTTGAGACGAGTATTCTGCGACCACTCAAGGTTGCGGTTGATGCCGGCAACGGTATGGCGGGCCGGACGGTGCCGATCGTGTTCGAACCGCTTCCCTTCGAGATCGTCCCCCTGTATTTCGATCTCGATGGAACGTTCCCAAATCATCCCGCGAACCCGATCGAGCCTGAGAACCTCGTCGATCTCCAACGCACGGTCCTGGAAGCGAACTGCGACATCGGCATCGCATTCGATGGGGACGCCGATCGGGTCTTTCTCGTTGATGAGAAGGCACAGCTGATATCGGGCTCCCTCACCACTGCACTCGTTGCCGAGCGATTGCTCAAGAAGACTCCCGGCGCAGGGATCATCTACAACTTGATCTGCTCATGGGCCGTCCCCGAGGTGATCGAAGAAAACGGCGGGAAGCCCATCCGGACGCGCGTGGGGCACTCTTTTATCAAGCAGGTGATGGCCGAGACGGGCGCGATCTTCGGTGGAGAACACTCGGGCCACTACTACTTCAAGGACAACTTCCGAGCCGACTCCGGAATGATCGCCGCCTTGCTGGTGCTTGAGGCACTGTCGGCAGCGGATGAACCCCTCTCCAAGGTGCTCGAGCCGTTCCAGCGATATGTGGCTTCGGGGGAGATCAACTCCGAGGTGGCGGATCAACAGGGCATGATTCGGAAGCTCACCGATGTCTACAGCGAGGGGCGGCAGGACCTTTCGGACGGCCTCACGGTTGAGTTCGATGACTGGTGGTTCAACTGCAGACCCTCGAACACCGAACCTCTCCTGCGTCTGAATCTCGAGGCGCGGACGCACGAGCTGATGGAAGAAAAGCGCGACGAGGTTCTCGCCATCATTCGAGAGGAGCGATAGGCGTGTCGATCGATCAGCGGCTCCTGGACATCCTCGTTTGCCCCAACTGTCACGGAGAGGTGGAGTTCCTCGAGCCGGAGCAGACCATCGTCTGTCGCGGCGAGTGCAAATACCGATACCCCGTGCGCGATGGGATCCCCGTCATGCTGATCGATGAGGCGGAGAAGCCTTGACGGAACTTGACGACCTCGGCGCGATCGAGAGGCTCGACACATTGGATATGTTGGGGGAGCTCGAGTCTTTTGCGGACAAGATGCGGGGGGCGTTGGCAATCGGCCAAGGGGTGACCGGGCTCCCCGACGGCCTCGGCGTCGACTCAGTTGCCGTACTTGGAATGGGTGGTTCCGCAGCCTCCGGCGACCTGGTGCGGGCGCTGGTCGAACCGCGAGTCCCCGTTCCGTTCGCCGTAGTCAAGTCATACGGGCCGCTGCCGGAGTGGGTCGGAAGGAACACGCTCGTCCTCGCGGTGTCCTACTCGGGGGACACCGAGGAGACGCTCTACACCTTCGACGAAGCCCACGAGCGCGGGGCCAGGGTCGTTTCATTGTCGGCGGGCGGCCGGCTCGCCGAAATGGCGGAAGAGTTCGGTGGGGCGCACATCCTTGTTCCACCGGGGCTCCAGCCGCGCGCCGCGATCGCGTACCTGCTCGTTCCGCTCCTTGTGGTTATGGCTCGCATCGGTCTCGTCTCGGATCCGACCGAGGACATCGAGGAGAGCATGTCGGTGCTGGCCGACATGGCTCCGCGCTGCGACCGTATGACTCCAAGGGTGGAGAACCCGGCGAAGGACCTCGCCGCGCGTCTCGCGGGCCGAGTGCCGATCCTGTACGGGGGGCCGGGAATTGGCGGCGCGATCGCTCGACGTTTCAAATGCGAGCTGAACGAATACGCGAAGTTCCATGCCTTCTGCAACGAGATCCCCGAAATGAACCACAACGAGATCGTTGGCTGGACCACTGCCGCCGAGATCGGCGGCGATTACGTGGCGGTGTGGATCGATGACCCCGACGACGACGATCGGATAAATCTGAGATGGCAGATCACGCGTAATTTGATCGAGGACTCGGCGGCCGACATTGTTGAGCTCACTCCCGAAGGGGAGTCGCCACTTGCCCGGCTGAGTTCGCTGTTGTACATGACCGGACTCGCGGCGATTTACACGGCCATCTCACACGGCGTCGATCCGGGTCCCGTGGAGGTCATAGATGATCTGAAGAAGAGGCTGGCGGAGACGGAAAGGACATCATTATGACGGTGGAATCGGATATCAAGGACGCCGCCCTCGCTCCCGGGGGGAAACTGAGGATCGAGTGGGCCGACAGGCAGATGCCGGTCCTGGCACGGATTCGTGAGCGCTTCGAGAAGGAGAGGCCACTCGAGGGAATCCGGATCGCGTCGTGCCTTCACGTGACAACCGAGACGGCGAATCTCATGAGGACACTTGCCGCCGGCGGCGCGGAAGTCGCGCTGTGCGCGTCAAACCCCCTGTCCACGCAGGACGAGACCGCCGCGGGACTCGTTCACGAGTACGGCATCCCCACCTTCGCCATCCGTGGGGTCGGGGAGACGGAGTACTACGGACACATCAAAGCGGTTCTCGACCGGCGTCCGATGATCACGATGGACGACGGCGGTGACCTCGTCACAATGCTCCACCAGCAGAGGCGCGATCAGCTCGACGAAATCATCGGGGGCACCGAGGAGACGACGACGGGCGTGATCCGACTCGAGGCCATGGAGGAGCGGGGCGTGCTCGGGTATCCGATCGTCAGCGTCAACGCGGCGAACACCAAGCACCTGTTCGACAACCGCTACGGGACGGGGCAGAGCGCCATCGACGGAATCATCCGCGCCACCAACATCCTTCTCGCCGGACGAACCGTCGTTGTGTGCGGATATGGGATGTGCGGGCGAGGCGTTTCGACGAGGGCCCGGGGGATGGGCGCCGATGTTGTGGTCACCGAGATCGATCCCACGCGTGCATTGGAGGCGGCCATGGACGGCTTCAGGGTGTTGCCGGGTTCCGAGGCCGCATCTCAGGGCGACGTATTCGTCACGGTGACCGGCAACAAACACGTCCTGCGACCCGAGCACTTCGAGCTAATGAAGGACGGCGCCATCCTGGCCAACGCCGGGCATTTCGATATCGAGATCGACCTGAGGTCGTTGCGATCGATGGCTACCGGCGTCCGCACCGTCCGCAACGAGGTGGAAGAGTTCTCCCTGGCCGGCGATCGCAAGATCTATGTCCTGGCCGAGGGCCGCCTCGTGAACCTGGCCGCAGCCGAGGGCCATCCGGCGTCCGTAATGGACATGTCGTTCGCGAACCAGGCTCTGTCGGTCGAATGGCTGGCGGCCAACGCCGCGGCGCTCGAGAAGCGCGTCTACCCCGTGCCCGAGGACCTCGACCGCGAAGTAGCGCGCCTGAAACTCGAGACGATGGGCGTGCGGATCGACGATCTCACCGCGGAACAGAGGGCCTACCTGGCCGAGTGGGAGGAAGGAACCTAGCCACCTTCGTTCTGTCTGCTCAGTGGTGCGGTTTTCGAGTAACTGAGCAGCCGGACGCACTTGTTGCGCGCTCTATGCCCGGATGAAATGGGCGCAACATAGTGTGTTCGGACAGAAGGTGACTACTCGGCGCGCGTGCGTTCCTCCTGGAAACGTTTGCCGTCGGACCCCAGCAGGACCTGGTGCGGGAACGGGATCTCGATGTTCTCGCGGTCGAACGCGACCTTTATCCGCTCGCGGAGCGCGCGGCCCACATCCCACTGCTTCGCCGGCTTGGTCTCGGCGATCATCCGCCACACGATCTCGTACTCGGCTATGCGCTCGACGCCGAGCACCTGAGGCTCCGTGTACAGCGCCCGGCCGAGCTCCGGATCTTCCTTCGACTCCTTTGCGACGCGCAGCAGGGTGGCGCGGACACGGTCCGGGTGCTCGCTGTAGCCGACTCCTACGTCGATCACCGCCCGTGCCCAGTCCTTGGAACGGTTCGCGACGTGAGTTATGGAGCCGTTCGACATGTAGTGCATGGTTCCGTCGAGGTCCCGCAATCCGGTGATTCGCAATGTGAGTTGCTCCACCTTGCCGGTTGCGATCTGGTTGACCATGACGATGTCGCCGACGCCGTACTGGTCCTCGAGCAGGATGAAGAATCCGGTCACAACATCGCGCACGAGGTTCTGCGCTCCGAAGCCCACGGCAAGACCCACGATTCCGACACCTGCCAGGAGCGGAGCGAGATTGAAGTTGAGCTCGCCCAGGATGTAGAAGATCGCGAGCACCCAGATGATGACTATGCCCGCCGAGGACAGCACCTTCGTCAGGGTCTGAGTGCGCTGCAGTGTTCGCATCGGGGTTGTGTGCTCGGAGACCTTCGTCTCGACCCGACCGACGATGCGCCGCAGGAAGCGCGAGAGAAGGAACGCGCCGACGAGGACGGCGACGATCCGAAGTCCCGACCCGATGATCTGCTGCTGGTTCTCGCCCAGCCACTCGACGAACTTGTCCCAGGACATGCGTGGATGCCTCCAGTGGTGTTGTGATTGTCTGCGAGCGGCCCTCCAGCCATGCGGGCGGGGGCCGGATTTGTCGCACCCACTGTGTACCGTGCCGCAATGAGGCTCGCAAGTTCGCTGCTGGGGCCGCTCAAGTGCGCGGGCTGCGGGCGCCGCGGGGGCCCTCTGTGTCCATTGTGCCGCTCTCACCTCAACGCGCCGGAGAACCTGGCCGGGATCCCCGAGGTCGATCGGGTGATAGCCGCCTGGGAACACCATGGGGCGGCCCGCAACCTCGTCCTCGACCTAAAGCTCGGCGGCGCCCGGTGGGCCGCGGACCCACTGGCCGAGGAGATGTGTGCGGCGGCCGCTCGGGCAGGGCTCAGGGGCCGCACCGTCACCTGGGTTCCAGGACGCCGCGGCGACGCTGCCCAGCGCGGGTACGACCACGCCGAGCTGCTGGCAACGAGGGTGGCGCGGCGCCTGGGACTCCGGAAGATTCCCCTCCTGCGGTGGGCGCGTCCGGTGAGCGACCAGGCCTCGCTGGCCGCCCGGGAGCGCTTCGCCAACCTGACTGGCGCCTTTTCGGCGCGACCGAGCCCGCCGGATGTCGTTCTGGTGGACGACGTAGTCACAACCGGGGCCACCGCCTCCGCGTGCGGTTCCGCCCTTCGGGCGGCGGGGGCGGCCCGGGTCGAGGTCCTCGTGGCCTGCCGCAGGTCGTGAGCGCAACGAGGGCCAATTCCGCTCGAAGGGCCCTCCTGCGGCGCCGGAGACAGCGGGGCCCGGCGGCTCAAGGAGGCTAGTTGGGAGGTCGATTCTGAGGTAGACCGGCGTAGCCGGAAGGGGCTCGCCGCTGTAGCCAGAAATCGGCCTTCAGGCCCACGGCGCGCCGCCCGATTTCACTAGTACGAAATGCTTAGGGCATTATGGCTAACCTTCCAGCTAGAATGCGGCCGGGGACGATGTCGAAAGGTGCTGAGTTCGAATTGGCCAAGACAACCGAGATCCAGTCGATGGGTGAGCCGATCCGCGTTCTGATCGTCGACGATCATGCGCTCTTCCGGCGCGGCCTCCAGATGGTCCTCGAGGGAGAGAGCGACATCGACGTGGTCGGTGAGGCCAACGACGGCCATGAGGCGGTCGAGAAGGCCGAGCAGACCACCCCCGACGTCGTTCTGATGGACGTCCGGATGCCCCGGCGCTCGGGGATCGAGGCCACTCGGGCGATCAAGGACACCCAGCCGCTGACCCGCATCCTCATGCTGACAATCTCCGACGAGGAGGCCGACCTCTACGAAGCGATCAAGGCGGGTGCCTCGGGCTACCTGCTGAAGGAGATCTCCATCGAGGAGGTCTCCGGCGCCGTTCGGGCGGTCCACCAGGGACAATCCCTCATCTCCCCGTCCATGGCCTCTAAGCTCCTCACGGAGTTCGCCTCGATGGTGAAGCGCCGGGACGAGCGGTCCCAGGTCCCCGGCCCGCGCCTCACGGATCGGGAGCTAGAAGTGCTCAAGCTCGTCGCCAAGGGCATGAACAACCGGGACATCGGCCAGGAGCTCTTCATCTCCGAGAACACCGTCAAGAACCACGTCCGCAACATCCTCGAGAAACTTCACCTGCATTCGCGCATGGAGGCGGTCGTCTACGCAGTGCGCGAAAAGCTCCTCGACATCAAGTAGCGCGGGCCTGCCTGAGGCAGGGGTTAGCGACTCCGAGCGTAATAATGGGTGGTCTATGAGCATATTCAAGAAGGTCCTGTCGGCGGGCGAGGGCAAAAAGCTCAGGGAACTCCACTCCATTGTTCCGCTCGTGAATGACCTCGAACCCGAGATGGAGTCGCTGGACGACGAAGCCCTCAGAGCCAAGACCGCTGAGTTCAAGTCCCGGCTGGAAGAGGGAGCATTCCTCGACGACATTCTGCCGGAAGCGTTTGCCACGGTGCGTGAGGCGTCGCGGCGGGCGCTCGGCCAGCGCCACTTCGATGTGCAGCTGATGGGCGGGGCCGCGCTTCACAAGGGTTGGATCGCCGAGATGAAGACCGGTGAGGGAAAGACGCTCACCGCGACCCTGGCCGTCTACCTGAACGCCCTGTACGGAGAGGGCGTCCACGTCGTCACCGTCAACGACTATCTCGCCAAACGAGACTCAGAGTGGATGGGCCAGATCTATCGCTTCCTCGGCCTCAACGTCGGAATCATCCAAAACAACATGACGCCGGCCGACCGCAAGCCCGCGTATGAGGCGGACGTCACATATGGCACCAACAACGAGTTCGGATTCGACTATCTGCGCGACAACATGGTGACCGAGCTCGACCGTTTGGTGCAGCGCGGCCACTACTTCGCCGTCGTCGACGAGGTTGACTCGATCCTCGTCGACGAAGCCCGGACTCCGCTGATCATCTCTGGCGCCGTGCAGGAATCGACCCGTCAGTACCAGCAGTTCGCACGGATCGCGCCTCGGCTGACACGCGACGTCCACTACGAGGTCGACGAGAAGAAGAGAACGATCGCCGTTTCGGAGGAGGGCGTAGCGCGCGTCGAGGAGGTGCTCGGCGTCGACAACCTCTACGACCACGTCAACACCGACAGCGTGCATCAACTCCAGACTGCGTTGAAGGCGAAGGAGCTGTACAAGCGCGACGTCGAGTACGTCGTCCAGCACGGAGAGGTGCTGATCGTCGACGAGTTCACCGGTCGCATCCTTCCCGGTCGCCGGTACTCCGAAGGCCTGCACCAGGCGATCGAGGCGAAAGAAGGCGTCCGCATAAAGGAAGAGAACCAGACGCTCGCCACGATCACGCTGCAGAACTACTTCCGGATGTACGAGAAGCTCGCCGGAATGACGGGTACGGCGAGGACGGAGGCCGCCGAGTTCGGTCACATCTACAAGCTCGAAGTGGCCGAGATCCCGACGAACCGTCCGATGATCCGGGCCGACGAACAGGACCTCATCTACAAAACCGCCGACGCGAAATGGGACGCCGTTGCCGAGGACGTCGCAGAGAGGCACGAGAAGGGACAACCAGTCCTGCTCGGAACCGTATCGGTCGAGAAGTCCGAGCACCTGTCGCGAGTGCTGTCGAAACGAGGCGTTCCGCATCACGTCCTCAACGCCAAACAGCACGAAAAAGAGGCGATGATCGTGGCGCAGGCCGGGCGGCTCGGCTCGGTTACCGTCGCCACCAACATGGCCGGGCGGGGAGTCGACATCGTCCTCGGCGGGAACGCAGAGGGGATGGCGCGCCAGGAGATGCAGGCGCGCGGCTGGGATAACGATGCGTACCTTCTCGAGCAGTACTCGGAGGAAGAGCGCAGCCAGTACGAGGCCGAGTTCCAGCCGCTGAACGGCAAGTTCAAGAAGCAATGCGACGCGGAACACGGAGAAGTCGTCGATCGCGGGGGCCTTTACGTCCTCGGTACCGAGCGCCACGAGTCCCGTCGAATCGATAACCAGCTTCGCGGCCGGTCGGGGCGTCAGGGCGATCCGGGAGAGAGCCGGTTCTATCTATCGCTCGAAGACGACCTCATGCGCCTATTCGCATCGGACCGGATCGCGTCCGTCATGGAACGCCTCAAGATTCCCGACGACGTTCCCATCGAAGCAAAGATCGTCTCGCGCGCCATCGAACGGGCTCAAACTCAAGTCGAGTCCATGAACTTCGAAATCCGGAAGAACGTCCTCAAGTACGACGAGGTAATGAACAAACAGCGCCAGGTCATCTACGGCGAACGGCGCAAGATCCTCGAGGGGCAGGACTTCCGCGACGAGGCACTTCAGCTGGTAATGGATGTCGTTGAGTCCGCCGTGGCTGAAAACGCCAACGAAGACCTCCATCCCGAGGAGTGGGATTGGGAATCCCTCTTCTCCCGGGTGCGCGAGCTCTTCCCCACAAGTTTGAAGCCCGACGAGTTCGATCAGGAAACCGTGACGTATGAGGAGCTCGTCGAGGCATTCCAGAACGACGCCCTGGCGGTTTACGAACAACGCGAACAGCAGTTGGGCACGGAGCAGGTCCGGGAGATCGAACGCCTCGTCCTCCTCAACGTCATCGATAACAGATGGCGTGAGCACCTCTACGAGATGGACTACCTGCAGGAGGGAATCGGCCTCCGGGCGATGGGACAGAAGGATCCGCTCGTCGAGTATCAGCGGGAAGGGTTCGACATGTTCCTCCAGATGCAGGAGACGATCAAGGAGGACTTCGCTCGATACATCTTCCACGTCGAGATCGTCCGGGAGGACGAGACGCGCCGCCGCCCGGCCCGGCAGATGCGACAGGAGCGCCGCCAGATCCCGATGACGATGAGTTCGGCCGGAGGCGATGAGGGCGAGGCGCCGGAGGAAGAGCCGGTCTTCGAACAGGCTAAATCGGAGAAGGTCCCGCGCAACGCGCCATGTCCCTGTGGCAGCGGCAAGAAATACAAACACTGCCACGGCCGCCCCGGAGCGGCGAGCCTCTAAGCGCTTGCCCAACTGGTCGCGCTGACTCACGCTATCCGTGAGTGAACGCGAACAGTTCCGTCATGGCGGTGGAGGAGCTGTCCCTGTGGCGGGGCGGCACCCAAGTCCTTCACTCGGTCCACGCGGCCTTCCAGCGAGGGACTGTCACCGCCGTCGTCGGGCCCTCGGGCAGCGGCAAGACCAGCCTGCTGCGGTGCCTCAATCGTTTGGAGGAGCCGGACGCCGGTCGGGTGCTCCTCGACGGCTCCGACATCCGCACCCTTGAACCTACGGTTCTTAGGCGGCGGGTCGGGATGATCTCCCAGCAGCCGGTGCTCTTCGAAGGCGGCGTCCGCACCAATCTCACCTACGGCCTGGTGGATGTCGACCGTGACCACCTGGAGGCGAGCTTGCGCGCTGCAGGACTTCCGGCGTCCGTTCTCGATCGCGATGCGACGGCGCTGTCGGTCGGACAGGCGCAACGTGTGACGATCGCCCGCGCTCTCGTGCGCGATCCGACCGTGTTGCTGATGGACGAGCCCACGTCCGCGCTCGATAAGGATGCTGCGGCTCGCATCGAAGGCCTTATCGGCGACCTCGTGGGCGGAGGACTCAGCGTGGTTCTCGTGACCCACGACCTTCGACAGGCGCGAAGGGTAGCGGGGCGAGGCGTGTTGCTGGTAGACGGGCGAATCATCGCGGCCGGGGCCATTGACGAGGTCGAGGCCTCGTGGCCGGACTTTCAAGAAGGGGATGCAGGCGCATGAAGGCAGTCCTGATTTCGCTGTCGCTGGTGGCTCTTGCGGGAGTCGTGTCGTACCGTCTCCGACTTCGTCAGGAGCGTGATCTTCTGATCGCCACGGCGCGAGCTTTAGCGCAGCTCTTCGTCGTGGCGGGGACGATCACAGCCGTGTTCGAGAGCCTCGGGCTGTCGGGCCTCTTTCTCGTGATCATGTTTGGTGCAGCCGCGTGGACGTCCGGGCGCCGGCTGCGGGGGGTGCCTCAGGCGGCTCTGCTCGCGGGAGCATCCATCGGCGCCTCATCGGCCGTGGCCATACTCGTCCTCTTCAGTGCCGGAGCCTTTCCTTTCGAACCGCAGTTCCTCATCCCGATCGCAGGCATGCTCATCGGCAACACGATGACTGCCACCTCGTTGGCCGGAGGTCGACTGCGCGACGAGATCCATTCCCGGCGCGCCGAGATCGAGACCCGCCTTGTTCTGGGCGATCCGATCAAGACCGCGCTGACGCCCTATCGCAGACTTTCGGCCACAACTGCGCTCATCCCGATGATCGATTCCACAAAGAACCTCGGGGTCATCGCACTGCCCGGCGCCTTCGTGGGGATGGTTCTGAGCGGCGCTTCTCCGGTCGAGGCCGCTCAGGTTCAGCTCGTCGTGATGTTCATGCTGCTCGGCGCTGTGGCGCTGGCGGGCATGGTGACGACTGCGCTGGTAGCGAGGTCCTTCGTCGCACCGGGCGACCGGTTGGTGCCACCGGCACCCGACCTCCGCGGAGGACCCTAAAGCCTTTATCGGGGGTCGGGATGGTCCCAAATGACTATCGAGCAGCCGGGGCTCGCTGCCGATTCCCCTACCAGCAATTAACAATCGCGGAAGCCACCGCCGCAAGGACGCAAGGAACCCTCGAATGCCGACCGAGCTGGTGTTTCGCTCAGAAACGCTCTGCCCGGCGCCGCGGTAATCTCCGCACGCCATGGAAGACCTCAGTGAACGGCTGGCGGCAGTCGAGCAGAAGCTGAACCAAGTCAAGGACTATCTTTGACGTCGACCGCAAACGAGCACGCCTAGAGGAGCTCAAGGGGTTCTCGGCGGCGCCGGACTTCTGGGACAACCCCTCGTCTGCGCAGAAGGTGATGGGGGAGCTATCGCGCCTCAGCGAGGACGTCACGACCTACGACCGCATCGCCGCGCGGGCGTCCGACGCCCGCGTCCTGTGGGAGCTCGCGCACGCGGAGGGCGACGAAGAGACGGGGGCAGAGGCCGCCGCCGAGACGGCCGCACTCGAAGATGAGCTCGTCTCGCTCGAAGTGATCTCGCTGTTGGGCGGGGAGTTCGACGACGCCCCGGCGATCCTCGAGGTTCACGCCGGCGAAGGCGGCACGGACTCCCAGGACTGGGCCGAGATGCTGCTCCGCATGTACCTCCGATGGGGGGAGCGCCGCGGCTTCAAAACCGAACTCGTCGAGGCGACCGCAGGTGAGGAGGCCGGCCTCAAGAGCGCCACGGTGACCTTCGAGGGGCGGCACGCCTACGGCCTGCTGTCGACCGAGCGGGGTGTCCATCGCCTGGTCCGGATCTCCCCGTTCGATGCCGCCCGCCGGCGCCACACCTCGTTCTCGTCGGTCGACGTCACCCCGGAGGTGGAGGAGGACGTCGACGTCGAGATCAACTCCGACGACCTCCGGATCGACACCTACCGGTCCTCGGGTGCCGGCGGCCAGCACGTCAACGTCACCGACTCCGCCGTGCGGATCACCCACCTCCCGACGGGGATCGTTGTCTCGTGCCAGAACGAGCGCTCGCAGATGCAGAACCGGGCCGTGGCCATGCGGATCCTCAAATCGAGGCTCCTGGCCCGGGCGAGGGAGGATCAGAAGGCGGAGATCCAGGCGCTGAAGGGCGAGCAGAGGGACATCGGGTTCGGGTCCCAGATCCGCTCATACGTGCTGCATCCATACCAAATGGTGAAGGATCACCGCACATCGGTAGAGAAAGGTAACGTACAGGCGGTGCTCGACGGGGACATCGGGGCCTTCATTGAGGCTGCTCTGCGCCACCGGGCATCCGAGCAGGCCGGATAACCCTCTCAGAAGTGGACGGGGGCGGGATCGCGGCGGAAAATTGGCCATCGGGCTAAATGGCGCCCCGTGGGCGTCGAAAACCCAAATGTGGAGGCACGTATGAGCGGGTCCACCCCCGAAGTAGTCAAGCGCGTCGAGGACGCTTCCCTCGTCGACCTCCGCGCGGTCGATATCGACGACGTCTACAGCCAAATGGACTGGCTCCTTCAGTCGCGCCCCACCCCCCTCGACCTCTACTTCCGGTGGGAGCGCCAGAACTGGTCGACCCAGGATCTGGATTTCACCGAAGACGCCGCCCAGTGGGCCGAGATGGCGGGCATGTTCGAGGGCATTCGAACGGAACTGCAGCACACGTTCACACTGTTTTTCATCGGCGAGCAGGCCGTCACCGACACGCTCTCCCCTCTGGTTCACGCAGCCCCAGATGAGGCGTCCAGGATCTTCCTCTCCACCCAGCTCGTGGACGAGGCGCGCCACGCGGTGTTCTTCAACCGCTTCTTCGATGAGGTAATCGGAGTATCGGGGGGGATCCACCGAGCGATCGAGGTGCTCCGCGACGACACCGTGGAGGCATACAGGAGGATCTTCGACAGGGATCTCGTCGACGCAACCGATGCCGTTCGTGCCAATCCCGGTGACTACGGCGACTGGATCGAAGGCATTACGATCTACCACCTGATCGTCGAGGGGATGCTCGCACTCACCGGACAGAAGTTCTTGCTTGGAATAGTCCGAGAAATGGGCATTCTCCCGGGGTTCTACACGGGATTTACCGCGGTTGCGCGTGACGAGTCGAGGCACATCAACTTCGGTGCGCGCGCGATTCTCGAGGCTGGTCTCCGCGACCCTGATTACCTGCGACGCGTCGAGTCTGTCATCTTGAGGCTCCTAAGGCCGGCGTGCAGGATTGTCGCCGCGCCCGATCGGAAGCTTGCGATTGATCCGGCGCAGACCCCGCCGAACCTCCACATCAATCCCTATGACGTTCGGGCCTTTTCCCTCAACTCGCTCACTAAACGGCTTAGAGTGGCAGGAATATCAGAGGAGATGTGTGACGAGATCACGCGCCGCGGCATCGAGTACTACAACGCGGCGTGGGATGAGTACGAGCAGAAGCACGGTGAAGAACACCCTTACCGGTTCTTCGATCGGCTTGCTGGCGCAGCGACATAGAAAGAGATCATGATCAAGCTCATTGATGTAGACAAGGAATACAAAGGCGGAACGAGAGCCCTCGACGGAATCTCGCTCGACATCGAGAAGAGCGAGTTCGTCTTCATCGTCGGGCCCTCGGGATCCGGAAAGTCGACCTTCTTGAAGCTCCTGACCAAGGAAGAGGATCCATCGCGCGGCGATGTCTACGTTGCCGGTAAGAACCTCGCAAACCTTCCCCGGTGGCGAGTTCCGTATCTGCGCCGCAACGTCGGATGTGTCTTCCAGGACTTCAAGCTTCTTCCCAACAAGACGGTCTTCGAGAACGTTGCGTTCGGGCTCGAAGTGATCGGTCGCCCGCGGGCGGTGGTCAACAGGCAGGTTCCTCAGATCCTGGAGCTAGTGGGTCTGGGAGAGAAGCTGGATCGTTTCCCCGATGAGCTCTCCGGTGGAGAGCAGCAGCGCGTGTCGATCGCGCGGGCTTTCGTCAACCGGCCGCTGATCTTGATTGCCGACGAGCCGACCGGAAACCTGGATCCGGCAACGTCGGTGGGGATCATGCGGCTCCTCGACCGCATCAACCGCACCGGCACAACAGTTGTGATGGCAACACACGACCACGCCATCGTCGATTCCATGCGACGCAGGGTCGTCGAGTTGGAGCACGGAAAGATCGTTCGCGATCAGTCGCGAGGAATTTACGGAGTGGGGACCTGAGATATGCGCATCAAGTACTTCTTTTCCGAAACCATTCAGAATCTGCGGCGAAACATCCTCATGACGGTCGCCGCTATCTCCACCGTGGCGATTTCTCTATTGCTGCTTGGGGGCGTTCAGATCCTCGGAATGACCGTCAACAAGATGACCGATGACTGGGAAGCCAAAGTCGAGGTCAGCGCTTTCTTTCTGAAGAACGCCTCTCAGAACGAGGTCGATGCTCTAGGCCGAGAGCTCTCTCAGATGCCGGAGGTGAAGGACCTCACCTTCGTGTCACAGGAACAGGCGTACGAAGAGTTCAAGCGGGACTGGCCGGACCTCATCGGACCCCTGCCCAAGGACGCGCTTCCTGCGTCCTACCGAATAAAGCTGCACGATGCGGGGGATGCCGAGGAGGTGGCGGCGCGCATCGTCGGCGCGCCGGGCATCGACGAGGTGGATTTCGGCGGCACAGTCATCAAGAAGTTGCTCCAGGTGAACTCGCTGCTGCGAACGATCACTCTCGTTATGTCGGTCATCCTTATGATCGCCGCCGCCGCTCTGATTGCGAACACGATTCGCCTGGCCATCTACGCGCGCCGCGACGAGATCGGAATCATGAAACTAGTTGGGGCAACGAACTGGTTCATTCGAATTCCGTTCATGCTGGAGGGCTTGTTCGCCGCACTGGTCGGCGCGGTGGTCTCGATAGGGATCGTCCTCGGCGCGAACTGGTTGCTCTTCTCGCGGATCGGGACGGCGTTGCCGTTCCTCGAGAACGTGTTCACGTTCTCGGCAGGCGAGCTGATGTCCGTGACGGTGATCCTCGTCGGCGTCGGCGCGCTTGTGGGTCTGGCCGGCTCGAGCATGGCGCTCCGCCGCTTCCTGGAGGTCTAGCTGCGCACACTGCCAGCCGGCGACGATTGGCGTCGCTGCGGGCGGCGGCGCCCTCCTCGGGCTCGAAACCGTTTTTGAGTCGCCCTGCGGGGACGCCGCCGTCCTCGCTTCGGCGCCGGTCGGAAATTGCAGAGTTCTTGCGGCGACGACGACGTATTTTGCGGGGGATTTGGTGGGCGAAACCGACGCCGGGAGATCCTAGGGGCCCTGTGCGTAGTGTTGTTTGTGGTGGCGGAGTTATAACATTCAGCGGATGCAACCGAACCTGACGGGCCGCCGGCTGC
>OCZV010000052.1_pt1 | contig 42361 bp, 44 predicted proteins | sample 1539051 | NCBI WGS metagenome assembly OCZV01 (sample SAMEA3113581, study PRJEB22503) | soil metagenome
AGTGAGTATAAACAGCACTACACTTGACCACATGACTACAGAGTCATGGCAATTGATTGAGTTATAAAAATTTACCTTTACAATGCATTATGAGAACTGGTAAAGCACAATCGGAGAAGATGAAGTGTAATTTTGTCCTCGATTTCTTGCTATGTAAGAAAAAATTGTGATTCTGGCATATTAACAATAAGGTCTATTTTTCTCTATAATCTTCTAATCTAGGAATAGAGGTGGCGGCAGAAGATGTCGCAGCTGACGTCATGTTACCTTTATTTCATAGAACATTAGACTAGATTGTCCAGTGCATGTGAGTCTAGATCTACGATATATATCTGGCAGTGCACAGAATTACTACACAGGTATACATTATGTCAACAGAGCTTCGCTTTTGTGACCGCTGCATGGCAAAAACACGTCATGAAATAGTCGAGGATCCGGAAACCATCTATACCTACAAGCGCAGAAGGCTCTATCATTGTAAAGAATGTGGCCATAAAAGCTTCAGAAGGGGTTTGCGTCCAAGTGCAGAATCAGTCTACTGAGAGAAAAAGAAATGACAATTGATGATTCCCTCGCAGAAGCAGTAGCCCTCCTGAAGAACCAATTTGTGCGGGGCTACAAAAGTAGGATAGGCCTGCTCACTGAAATCGTACCTCTATACTACTCTAAGTCTTTGCCTATTGGCAATAACATGCTTGACTCGCTACACAGGTTTGTAACATCCAATCCTATGTACTTCAAGTCACATGATGCAACGATTTGTGGATTAACATGCAGGATTTACGAAGGCGATATCAATAATTATTGGCTGAGCAGTAAAAAATATGACACAAGCTACCAACCATTCTACCCTACGTGGATGCTGTCTGCCTTTACGCTTGCGCTGGAAGCAAAGTCGCTTGGATTTGATCAGCTGATCGACGTTGGCTCTGGCGATGGCAGAATAGCCTATTGCGCAAGTCTTCTCGGAATGGAGTCATATGGGATAGAGATCGATGACAAGCTTGTGGAACTACAAGAATCAGTGTCGCATAGCACAGGCGTCAACTATAATGTGATAAGGGCAGACGCTACTCGCTTTGATTACGGCGGCTTGGACCTGTCAAAGCCCATATTCTTTATCTCTGGGCTGCCAGAAATGGGAGAGATGCTTGCAAACAGCGTCATCCAAAAGGTGCTGTCAGTTGAGAAGATAAAGCACAATGCTGGCTTTAACTTCATGGGAAGCCATGTCATGAAGTCTCTTACAAGAGACAGGACTAGCTGGGGATGGGGAAATATCATTGCAAGCTTTGGTCTGAAACTTATAGGCACCATCTCGTTACCGACGCTTTGGACTACTGACCAGATACTTGACACGGCATATGTATATACTCGAGCTCTCTAGATCAGGTAGTCATGGATTCTGGTTGCCTCTTTGAAAGCGAAATGACAGGCGTTGATTCCAGATGCTTTCTACCGATATCCATAACTTCGACCAGTATTTGTTGGAATTTCTTGATATAGTTTGTAACTGAGTACTTCTGTGTCGACTGGCTTAACTTGATCCGTTCTGATGCAGGTGCAGCAAGCGCTGCTGTCACGGCTTGTACTCCTTCCCCATAGGTATGGAAGTGGTACCTTGCTGGGACAAATTCTGTATGTCCTCCTATATCAGGAACGACTGGGATGATACCTGCGCTCATAGCTTCCACAGTAGATATACCAAATGGTTCTCCGGGTAGCGGATGAATATAGACCTTTGACCTGCGCATGAGGTCAAGCAGCCTATCAAACCTGAGGTTTATCTCAAATCTGACAAAATCCTCCAAGCCATAATGTCTTACAAGATCGTTGAGATAATTGAAGTATCCAATGCCGTCAGGTAGCATATTTCCTACAATATTCATGCATACACCTACCTCGTTTTGACGGAGCAGCTTGGCAAGATGTATGGCATTCTCTATCTTTTTACTTGGGTGGAAGCGTGATATTACCAAGATAGAGTCATCGCGGATATTTGATGCTAGGCACGCATTATGGAATATATCTACATCGACAGGTGGTGGGAGGATAGTCGAATCCACACCAAATGTCTTAAAAATCGCCTTGCGGCTAAATTCTGAGTTAGTAAGTACAGTAGAGTTTAACATCATTTTGATGTAAGCGCTCCTGACCGCATCGTGGTATCCATTGCGGAATGCAGGTGTCATACCTAAAGGACACATATTCTGCAGGACGGCCGAGTAATCTGGGTCACCGCAATCAATCAGGTATCTTGCAATAGGATAGTGGCAATATGTGATCGCATTCTTCTTGGTGAAGTCTTTGTCGTAAAATGGAAGCATATCCCCATGCGTATTAACTGTGAGGTTATAATTGCGGGGGCTATATTTTTGGAGGATATTGAGCGTTCTAACCTTTTTGATATCCTCGCTTACGCTTGTGCCATAGGCATCGTGTATCAATGGCATATCAGGCTTTTCAACTGTAGAGAGCTCAACATCAATCCCCATAGTTGAAATCGCCTTTATCGTGGCGACTGCAAGACGCTCGCCGCCTCCGCGAGCATTCAGACTAATATGAACAATATTTGCAATCAAATCAATATAATATAGGCGATACTACAAATTAACTGCTACCTAATTCGCTTCATGCAGAAGTTCGAAAAGAGTTCGTACTATGATAGTTAAATAATATTTGGATTGTTGGTGCGCTAACTAGTTTATATTAAAGTCTGCGCTGACTAGCAACACTAGTTTGGCAGGAAGCCTTTTGACGATGCTTTTGTGGCTCTCTGAACTTACTATTGCAAGCTTTCTACTTGCATATGGGGCTGAGCATCTGTCAAAAAAATATGGTGCAAAATTTGTGGGGCGGACACTGCTAAGCATTGCGACTACTCTGCCCGAGATCGCCATAGTCATTTATGCTGCAGCAGGAGGCTTTTACGGCACAGCAATAGGGTCAGGCCTTGGGAGGTTCAAAGAGATGGTACTCGGCAGCGTCTCAAACAAGGTGCTGCATCATGCTAAGTGCTCTGTGATGATCGTGAAATAGTAGAGTCACAAACAGCTTCTGTTCCAACTCATAATTACGGAGCTGTCATTTTGATAATTTTTGATTCTTACAGTATTGAGCTCTTGCTCGAGCTTTGACTTATTCAATTCATGAGAAGATGTTGATGCGTGTTGCTTTGCTTGGCTTACGCTCACCATGATGCCGCCGCCACAAATGTTGCACTTTAGTTGTTCTTCCGGTACCATTTAGGCAGATTGGTTAACCTCTCATTATACAGATAATAGGGCATTTAAGTTATGCAGTCACTTAGGCGGCATGTATATAGAGTATATATAGAGTGTATACAAAGATTCTTAGTAACCTCCTTTCAAAGTATAAGATAGCATGCTCTAGTGGGAAAGAGTAGCATGAGAAGGACGAATGCCTAATGTTTTTCCTTGATCTGGAAAAGGTTCCAGATATAAAGATCATCCAATTACATAGACAAGTCTCTTGGTATCAGCGACAACAAAAACATTCAAAAGCAACTGGCAGGTAGATAAGCAGTCGTTTGGAGGCCCGCATAATGACATCATCAAAAAGGGAACTTAAAGAAAAGGAAAATCAACAGCGCCTTGCTCGCGCCATTGAAACTCTGGACTCAATTACAAGAAACAGCGATATCCAGAAGAGTATTCGAAACATGATAAAAGAAGTGCTTCTTGCACTCAAGGATGAGAAGAGCGGAAGCGTCTCAGTGAGGGCTGCAAATGCAATAAGTCTGCTTGACAGTGCAACTCAAAGCCCTCAGATGCAGTCACATATCCGCACCATGTTATGGCAGGTAGTCTCAACTCTAGAAAGTATAAGGGAATAGATCTAGCCTGGGTTCTTGACAGGCTTTACTGGAGGAGGTAGCTTCTCGAGCTTGTGGGTAGGGTTGGCAAGGTAATGCCTAGAAGCGCCTTCCCCGCTTAAGACAATATTGCAGCGGACACATCTATATCGTATCGCCATATTGTAAGTGCAAGAGGTATTGCACCTACATGGCTAAAAACAGTATGGAAATAACGATACAGAAAATAGCGCAACGCACGGTGTCGCTAGGTTTAACAATGCGAAACCTGACATTATATCCTCTCTTGCGATCTCTAGATAGGAAGCATAGCTTCTACACACACGATTTACACTTTTAGAGTATTTGAAAGCCATAACTTGCATAAGTGTCTGCCTTCCTATTTTGAGTTTTACTCTTTTATAGAGAATTTTTAGATATATCATCTTATATTTTTCAACAATATTGCATTTGGGAACATCGTACCTTGAGCTGTCTGCTGGGTCATGATCGACAATTGCACATGATGGCTAGTATACCCTTCAGTGATACGATGTTCTTCCAGCCATCACATTCGGTCCTCTTGATACAAAAGATAATAATAATACATCATATCCTATGAGCCGGTATTGCAGATGAATGATACATGCACTGCAGAAAAAATTGCGCCAGCGTAGAGCCAGCCAAGCAACAGGACAAACGCTCATAATTGGCTATCTTTAACATGGCCATAGAGCGCTCACAGCAATTGACCGTTCTAATTTGAGAAATACCTCTGTTTTGCATATGATTTTCTTCTTCTTCGAATGAAGTCAATCACATAATAACATAGGAGATATATGATAGTAGAGACTTAAAAGTATCCTAACGGAGTTGTAGAGTATAGATGGGTTATAACAAACTGACTCCAGAACAAGAAAGAGTTATTGCGGATAAAGCAACAGAAGCACCCTTCACTGGCGAATATGACAGTTTTTATGCGGATGGAACATTTATCTGTCGGAGGTGCAATGCACCTCTTTTTTCATCTAAAAGCAAGTTTAATGCAGGATGTGGATGGCCAAGTTTTGATGAAAGCTTCCCAAATGCAATTGAACGCGTACCAGATCCTGACGGCATAAGAATAGAGATACAATGTTCAAACTGTGGTGGGCATTTAGGGCATGAATTTCTCGGAGAAGGCTTGACAAATAAAAACACTCGAGATTGCGTCAATTCGTTATCTATACGTTTTATTCCAAAGGGAAAGGAGTTGCCAAAAATAGTAAATGAATGACAAGTTTGAGATCGCAACACTTGCTAATGGATGTTTCTGGTGCAGTGAAGCAATTTTCAAAAGACTCAAAGGTGTAAAATCTGTTCTACCTGGTTATTCAGGAGGACTAGTGAAAAATCCTTCCTATGACCAAGTATGCACAGGAAAAACTGGGCACGCGGAATCAATTCAGATACAATTTGATCCGAAAGTTATACCTTTTGAAAGAATACTGGATGTTTTCTGGCATACACACGATCCAACCACTCTTAATAGACAAGGTAACGATGTTGGTACGCAATACAGGTCTGCAATCTTTTATCATAACGAAAGACAAAAAGAGATTGCTGAGAAATCGAAAAAGAACCTTGAGAAAGAAGCCCTTTACAAGGATTCCATTGTGACAGAAATTACTCCCTTTAATAATTTTTATGATGCAGAGGATTATCACAAGAATTATTATGATAAGAACCAAGATGCACCCTATTGCAATTTCATTATCGATCCTAAAGTGCGTAAATTGGTTCTGAAGTATGGAAATGACGTAAAAGAAGAATATCAATGAAAAAAGTAGCTACTACATCATTAGTCTTAATTCGGCGCTACCGAATAAAACTGAAAAGGCCTGGCACCATATATGAGGGCGGTATCATATTTTGATAGGTCCGTTCCCTCTGGAATTTTGTAATTTTGGTCTCCAACAACAGTCCCTTTTAGTCTGCCAAGATTGACAAAGTCAGAATTGCCCCTGTCTGTTGAAAGATAAACATACGGGTCAGGTCCATTGGTCGATCTGAAATCTTCGAGCCTTAGGAAGTTGCTGCCATCACGCAATTTGATAACTTTTGCTTGACCTTCCACGTTGTGTATTCCGTCATTTACTCCGACAAACGTTCCGGAATACGTCGTAGATATTTCTTTTTCTTCTCGTCCTCCGATTGTAGCCGTTTCCTCGTTGACAATGGTACCATTCGTCTGAGCCGCTATCTTCATTATCATGTCCCTTTCTTCATTGCTCATTTGCTGGCCCTTTACTCTTCTTTGTTCTTCAGTCATCTCCATGAAGTCTTTAAATTGTTGTTGCATGGCGGCCATATCATTATTATTATTATTATTATTGTTGCCGTTGCTTACAGTAGAGGCAGCGGTTCGTTAATCTCTGTGTTAATGAACAGAGGCGATGTAGTATAGATTCCAAGTGGTTGTAATACATTCCTGTGCCAAATTCTCGCTGTCTGCAATTGCTATTTAGCTGAGGAGTTTATCAGGTAAAATCATCATCTGGTGGTCTAGGAGCTCAATTTATTGTTTCACAGTCTGCACTTACGACATCGCCTTCTGCAGGATTGTAATCTTCTACTTCGTCACCAGAATCAGGTGAGCAATTGAAAGTGTCAGCTCCAGGTCCGCCATTATAGAAATTATGCCCACGTGTTGCTTCCAAAAACATCATCTCCTTCACCTCCTTGAAGACTACTGGCTCCGCCATCAAGGAACAAGTAGTCATTTCCATCGTCGCCAACCAGAGAGCTGTCGATGCTTTTAACGTATAGCCTGTCGTTTCCGCTGTCTCCCTGTATAGTGCTCTCCTGCTCAAACTCTGCTTGAATCTTATCGTTTCCAGCACCGCCATTTATGGGACATTCGTTGATTCCTGTACAGTGTATTTTATCATGACCAGGACCACCCTCTATGTAAGCATTGACTACAACGTTGATGTGGTCAGAGCCATCTTCACCATAAACATAGTAAAAATCGATAAGCGTAGGGTTCCCAAGGTCTATGTTATCATTGCCAGAACCACCATATACCTTGTTGTCATAATTAATGATTTCATCATTTGCATCTTTAATCCTATCATTTCCAGGTCCACCCTATATTGTGTCGTCTCCATCTCCACCATCTAAAGCATCGTTGCCTGCTCTTCCAAATAGCCTATCGTTACCAGCGAGGCCATTGATAGCATATGCCTTGGGTGTTCCATTTAGAGTATCGTCGCCTGACGTTCCTTGTATGTTAGCTGCGTAGACCACTACTACTATCATGGGAACTGAAATTGTTGCTGCCATCATCAAAATTAGTCCAATAAATAATACTGCTGTAGATGCTGCGTGGAGTGACTTAGTTGAGACAAATAATAATAATGATTTCTTCTTCTGCTTTCTTTGTTGCAATACTTCTTTTTCTTCTTCTTCTTTTTGTTGCTGCATATATAGTCGATTGGCGAAATACTAAGCCAGAATAGGCAGTTAAACAGTTCTCTTAATTATATTATAAGAGGACACTATTGGAATAATATTGTATAAGATATTTTCACAAAAAAGGGGATAAGTTCTCACACTCACCGTTGCGAGAAATTACTAGCGAGCTCTGCCGATAATTAATTTAGATTTCCCAAAATCCGCCGAGAACTCGAATATGTTCCTATGTAAGACTAGAGAATCTATACTATACAAAAGGGAACATATATCTCTGCTTACTTTTTTTCCTGATTTAGGTTTTTGTCACTATAATAATAGCAAATAGCCATTTTCTTATGCTATAAACGGTAAAAAAAGCAAGAAATTCTTATATCCAGCCATACTTTGCAAATAGCACGCCATATGACTGCAAAATTGATGGCACCTCTAATGCTAATCATATTTTCTCTTTTAGGGCTTGCTGTACCTACAGGAGTGTTAGAATCAGCATTTGCACAGGACCTGACCACCACGGACGACGACAACGATAACCAAGCACAGAGGATAATCGACGAAACCTTACAAAGTCAGGATTCATCCGCTGATGACAATGCCTTAGAGAATGAGAATGAATTTGGACATGACGATACAGTCGTAGACCAGGATAATGAAGCAGAACAAGAGGCTGCTAATTTAGGAGCACAAGAACAGGAAGCAGAACAAGAACAAGCTCTAACACAAGAGGCTGTCAACACAAATGTAGACTTTGATGTGCAGGTAGGAGTACAACAAGAACAACCGCCACCAGAACCTACACCAGGACCAGAACCACCAGGACCAGAATGCCCATCAGGATTTACATTTAACCCTGGTACAGGTCTATGTGAGGGAACTGAAACTGCACCTCCACAGTGCCCAGAAGGACTTACGTTCAACCCTGATACAGATCAGTGTGAGCTCACAGAAACTGCAGACCCATGCCCACCAGGATTTACATTGGTCGGTGATTCATCTCTATGTGCAGAGATCCTTTTTCCTCCCTTCGATGAACTCCCCGCTGAAATACCCGCAATATGCCCACCAGGATTTACATTGAACTTTGCAACGGAGCTATGTGAGGGAGTAACACAAACTGCACCTCCAGAATGCCCAGAAGGACTTAGGTTCAACCCTGAGACAGACCAATGTGAGCGAACAGTAACTCGACCTCCAAGCTAAACTAGCCTTACTCTACTCGATACACTTCTTCTTTTTCCTTTTTTCCTGTTTGCTGAAGTACAGGACTTCCTAGACGCACCTTTTTCAAGAATCTGCATCGTTGTTATTGAGTATCATGCACTGCCAGCATGATAGTAGGTTTTCGCTTGCTCCTCTTTTGAAATTCTTTAATCTCTTGCCACATATACTGCAGCGAATTAATTGCTTCTGCTCCTTCTTCTTTATCCCCAAACGAGTCTTGCTATTTGACGCTGCAGCCACTCCAAACCCTCCAGTTCTGCAGATAGCCTATCGAATTCATAGACATCTTCACTCTTCTTCAACAGCGCTTTCTTTTCTGCAATGATGGCTTCAACTTCTTCAATATCACCAGCGGCAGCAGCAGACCTAATTGCCTCTATTTGAAGCTGGAACGTTCTGTTTTCTTCTGGTTTATTCTGAGGATTAATTTGCTCTCTTAGGAAGGATATTCTTTCGTCGATTATTTGTTGTAGAGTAGTAGTTGTTATCATTTTTGTGTAGTGAAGGCAGACTCTAAATGGATGGTTATAACCTGTCTAGCACTTTTAGGGGAGGGGGTCTTCTTTTATCACAACGAGAGAGCAGCACGACGAAAATAGGAAGAAGAAGCGGTGTCGAAAAGTTAAATGCCATCGCTTGCGAATACGCTTTTGAGATTCAATAGGTTCGTTATAGGAATAGCACCAACAGTTGTTGCGGTGGTCGCTTTGATATTTGTTTCAGGCCTGGCGGCCGTCGCTATTCCTGCTGTTTATTCTAGTACTACTAATAGCACAAATGCAACAACACAAGAAGAAGAAACAATCAAGCTCTATGAAGATGGCACTGGTCTAATCATAGCAAATAATAATGGAACAGAACGTGCACAGTTTAACTGGAATGTAACTTCAAATCATACAGTCATTTTCGATGATGATGAAATATTGCTGGTGGAGGAACCAGAAGGAACAGAGCAGGCATAAATAATAACCTAGAGAGTGATGATGATGATGACAACACCTGAAGAAGTGCTCAATTCAGTAGTCGAAGGTATCAATACAGGGAATCTAGATTCTCTCATGGAGCTGTATGAGGCTGATGCATGTTTTGCCTCTCAACCAGGAGAATTAGCAAAGAGTCCAGAGGGTATACTCCAAAGCGTACATAGTTTCATCGACTTGAAGGGAAAGCTGGACCTCAAAGTAAAGAGGGTACTTCAAGCAAGCGACCTTGCTCTTGTTATTACGGAATGGTCATACAGTGGTGGTAGGGGACCTGATGGTAATCCTGTCAATATGACTGACAAAAAATCTGCAGACGTTCTGCGTCGTCAACAAGCGGATGGAAGTTGGCGCCTTGTCATAGATAATCCGTGGGGGACAGACTGATGTATTGACAGACTTGAAAAGACATCCGATGAGACGCAAACCCATTAGCAACCTGAGGATACTTATGATAGCATTAATGACAACAGGGGTATTAGTCGCAGCCAATCTCTTTTTACCGTTTCTATTCGCCATTATTCCAATAGTGGCTGCCGAGTTCTTTATACTAAGATACTTCTTCAGAAAGGAAGAAAAGAAGGAAGAGGAAGGAGAGGGGCAAGATAAGGCGATATGAGTAAGTACACCGCCCCAATGGAGCCTTCAAAATTTTCTAAATCCAGCATGAGAAAACGCAGGGCCTCCATAATAATAAAAAATAAGCAAGAGCCCCAAACCTTAAAACTTACTTTAGCTGAAGGATATACACGAAAAACAATGCCACCCCCACGGATGAACCAACAGTCCTATCTTTACCACTGCTGAAAACATCTAAAGAAGCAAAAACGTTTGTAAAACAAAATTTTGGCCATGTTGTACTTCAATGCTTTACAGTCCAAGCGAACCCTACATTTTCGGGTTCTGTTGGCACAGGCAAATACATTTTCGTGATAAGTGATGACGAGTTCCCCGAAGCAGGGAGATTGGATAAAGAGCTTGTAGTGGAATCTGTTGACAAACATAATGGAGCCATTCCTGTTGAGAAACTGCCAAATTGGGAAACTACTGAATTCTCGATTGGCAGCCATCACTTTATTAGATTTAGGTTATTGAAAGACAAAACCCCAAAAGACGGTGGTGGTGGTTACGTACCTGACTCCACATTTACAATCCCTGTATTTTGTCCAAGACGTGATTTACTGATGACCGATAAAGAGTTAGCCAAAATGTATGTCGACTTTATCAATGCATTAACCGAAGAGGTATCAGAATTGAAGGGTCAACCTGCTGCCATCGCTAGCTCAAATAATGAATACTATCAGCTTGAACAGGTTCAGTTTATGGGCGGCCCCCCAAAAAATATTCCATTCATTGTTTTGAGTATGACAGCTATGGAAATATCTGCAGAGAACCCTGAAGATAGAGAGCGTCAAAAACAACTAAGAAAAGAATTGAACCCAAAATGGTTGGTAGCTGTATCACCATTTGCTTATCTGAATGATACGATAGAGATAGCAAAGTTGTATGCAAATACCGACTTAGACATAAAACGCTCTGTTGCTATATGTCCACTCTGTAATATGGCATATGAAGCAGTAAGAAAAAAGGGTGGTGGCAGTTGACAGCGAAAAAGAAGGAGGAAGAAACGGAAAAAGAAGAAGAAGAAGCAATGCCTATTACTATGTTAGATAGCTATTTCGTTAAGACTGACAACCCAAATTACAAATAAGACACTGTTCAATCTTAGGGACATTTCAAAAAAGCTCTTCCTTGCTCTTCAACATCCTGTCCTTCAATACCAATATAATCAAAGAACCATTTTAGTCTCTTCCTGTATTGGTGCTTTGTCTTTTCAGTCTTGCAAAACACCAAAGCATACTTTACAGGCGTATTCTTTTTAGCTGATGTCAACGGATTGTTGCTACTACTAATGTCATGCTGCTGCTGCTGCATATGTCTCTAGTACCTCATAGAGGGCTAAGCTATAAGATTTGCTACAAATCTGTATTACAAACAAGTGGAACTGCAACTGCAGCTATCCAATGATTATTCCTTTCTTTCGACTCATGCTCCATGTTCATTTCCTAACTTACTTTCACCAATAGCTTTTAAAAGATATTTGAAGAAGGGAAGATATATAGACAAATTGGCTTTTTCATAGCTGATATATAATATTATAGATATTTTCTTCATCCAATTATTGATGAGGTGATCTTGGAGTAGCTAACTTTTACGGCTTAGCTCTCGATTACCTTTTTTGCCTCTTCTGTTATAATTTATCAAAAACAATTAGAGTCGCGATATCCATAGTCTAGCATGGCTAAAACCTCTTCAACAAAAAGGTCCTCTTCTTCTGCAAAGTATGATATCATCATAAACGCCAAAGCAACAACCACGAAGATCATAGATATCACAAATGAAACTCTTCGGATCGAGAGCAATGATAAGGGACAGGTTAGAGGAAAACACTATTCCGGAGTTCATTGGGACACAGTGGAAGCAACAATGTTAGCAGATGGGAGCGCAAGCTTGACAATAAAGTATCTGCACATGACAAACAAAGGCGAATCTATTGTGGGAACAGGAACAGGAACTCAGTCAACTCCAAACCAGAGGGGAATTGCAAGAGTCACAGGTGAGGGAACAATGTGGACATCTGCTGCTCGATTATCGCATCTAAATGGAGGTAGATGGAAAGTTGAAGGAGAAGTGAATACGATTAAAGAGACTGTAGCGGTAAGGGGTAATTTCGAAATCGCGAGTGCCTAAGACCCTGATTTTATCTTAATCGCACAATATCACTAGGTTTAACGTAGCGAAAGCCGATAATGGTTTCTGTCTTTTTCCATCTATAGGACTGTGTTGTGCACATAGTTTACGCTTCTTTAATGAAGCTTCGATGTCATTATTTGTATCTTTTATCGTCCTTCTATTTTGAATTAATGGTATATGAATAAAGTTATGGATAATCTCAAAGAGATGGGTACATACAATGACGCACTTGAGATTCTCGGCTATGGTAGCGCTGAAGATATAGAGGCAGAGATCCTTAGTATAACTAGGGAGCAAAGAATAACTGAACATTTACACGCTCATTTCGAAGTAGCCGGATCGGAAAATATCTTCTAGTTTTAGGTTGTCAAATAAAGCCAGATTAAAAGTAACTTTCTGCCCTTGAACTGCTTTACTTTCAACGCGTTTCCTTTCCAAAAGGTTCTGCAATAACCATGTAGTGGTGCTGATGATGTTGATATCAACTTTGACATCGTAATTTTTTGAAGTACGCTTAATACGATATTCATAGTCTTGTCCATGCAGGAGCAGTTCGTATGTTAGAAATTCGAGCAAGTTTCTCTGGTTATCTGTAACCCCTTCTCCAGAAGTATCCTCATCAATAGCCTGAAAACGCCCTGGGTCTGGAAAGATCCTCAGGCCGTGTTTGTATGCATTGTATTCCTTGTGCCTCATGTATTCATGAACTAACCTGTTAAGATACTTTTTAGCGAATGTAGCAGAGTCTTTCGTTTTCTGATACTTCTCGTGAGATTCAGTTATGGTCGGATAAAGTATATCTCTCAGCCAATTCTCTGGTTCTTTAATTATGGCGTCCAGTCCCTTTTCTTGCCATAGGTTCATGATGTTGTTAAATTTGTTCTGGGTACATGTAGACATCCAAAACCAGGGCATGGCGGGATAGAAGTAATGACCAAGTACAGTCAAGAATAGACTCTCTGCAGAATGAAAGACCATCATATGGATTTCCATTTTCAGGCTTTCAATTATGAACTCGTCACTATCGATATCCTTGGGAAAGCGAAGCATCGACAATCTAGAACGATCTTCAATAAAATGCATAAGTGCTAGTCCTTTGTGCAACCAGTATCCGTATGGGTACCCGATCAAGTAGTCTTTCTGATATTCAATCAACGGTAACATTCCTACAAATCTTATTCTCTTTTCTTTGTCCGAGTCAAACAGTTTTTGCTTTTTCTTACTCTTCATAGTACATCCCCTTTTGGTTGTGTGCTATTTCCAACAATATAACTAGCTTGGAGCTAAGAACTATGGAAGGCCTAAACCAAGTCAGCATCAAACACTTCCTTTTTAAGGAACAGATTCACCCTTAAAATATCTCCCAGGCAAGCTTTAACGACAAAATTCGATAAACCTAGTTATTCAAAAGGCGACACGATTACTATCACTGGCACGGTAATAGAGATAGAGAACCACGCGAAACAATCTGGCTAGGTATTGTTGTGGCTGTGTTTCTGTAGAAGATAAGGAAAGGAGATTAAAATATGCCTGGCATCGTTTTAGATAATAGATATATCCAACTATTGGCTTGAAGACGTCAGCGTAAAAAATGAGGCGATATCTTATTCGCAAGATGAGACCAATTCTTATAGTTATTACTCTACTGGGGGCTATCATAACACCTACAACTTTGCAACCTTCAGTAGCTACTGCCAATTATACTACCGCTGATACACCAGACAATCAATTTTTTCACATGATAGTTGCGTCAAATCAATCAACAAGTACAGTAGGTGATAAAACTAATGTTACTCTTAGAGGTATTTTTGATATAGTTCCAAATGACCAAGGGTTTGGAAATTGGAATCTTATGCTCCAGCCTGCTCTTGATGAACTAAATAGACGTCATCCAGAGATGAACATACAGATAGAATATGCTTAGTTCCCTTACAATGAATACAGAAATAGCACTTTGGATAGATTATCAAATGGCGATCGTGTTGATATTATATCTTTAGATCAAATTTGGCTCGGCGAATTTGCAGAGAAGGGTTTGATAAGAAATCTCACTGCTGACTTTGAGCAGTGGGGTAGAATGGGTGATCTATATGAAGGAAATCTTGATGGCTCTGTTTACAACAACACCTTATATGGTCTGTGGCTATGGACTGATATTAGAGGCATGTGGTATTGGAAGGACATGCTGCAAGAAGCAGGAGTTGATCCAGAGTCATTGAAGACTTGGGATGGGTACATCTCTGCTGCAGTAAAGTTGAAGGACTTCTTTGGAGACAGAGTAATTCAGGGAGTACATCTTGTAGGTGCGCCGTTTGATCCTGACATGTGGTATCCATACCTTTGGATGCTTGGTGGAGAAATACTGCAACTGCGTCAAGGTCATCCTACAAAAGGTGGATACTGGTTTCCATCATACAATAGCTCTGCAGGAGTAAGAGCTATGGAGTTTTTGAAGCAGCAAGTAGATGCTGGAATAGAACCGCAAAAGGAGCATTCTTGGGGACTCGAATTTGCTAACAGAACCTTTCCTGTGATGTTAGAGGGGTCTTGGATACTTTCAACATTTCCAAGAGAATCTTGGCCTACATTGGAACAGCAAATTGGATTTATTCCCATGTTTCCCGTGCCTGATGCGACGACTCAGACTTCAACTATGATGGGAGGATGGGAGTTAGCTATACCTTCTACATCACAACATAGCGACTTGGCATGGGAGTTGATAACTATAATGGCTCAGCCTGAAATACTGGGTCCATTTATACAACAATTTGGCTTTTTGCCGACGCAACATACGTTAGGGGAGGGCCCATCCTCTGAACCACTAAGAGAATCGATTCCATACTTTGAAGAAATGGTTTCAATCATTCCAAATGGCAGAGGCAGGCCAAATATACCAGAATATCCAGAGATAGCAGAACACATACATGAAGCCATACAACAAGTTTACAATGGATCAGCATCACCAAGAGAGGCCCTTGATATGGCAGCTGTCAAGTCTGCCGCTTCATTAGGATGGAAATGACTCTCAATAATATATACAATACGCGGGTCTTAACGATCTATGACTAATGAAGAGTTATATCTCTCTCTTCTTGACGAATCAATGAGTCATATAATTATCCAAGGATATATTGACATCAACGCAGCTGCACTTGGAGCAGAATTTATTTTCTTTTGGATGAGTTGTCTGCCAAAAGTCTAAAACATCAGCATCGGCAGCAGTTCAATTAGTTATAGTACAGAAGCAACTTATCATCATATGCCAGACTGCTGCTATTTCGCCTATATATCACACAGACGAAATGCTTACATCACAGCCGCACAATAAGAAATCCAGAGTTATTGGAGAGTGTAAAAGAGTATATGACTATGGGGTTTGGGGAGACGCTAAAAGCGCTGGAGGAGCACATAGAAATTCTAAAGCAAAACCTGCTTTTTTTGATGGCAGAACACAAACCTGAAAGTACTATGCTGACTCAAAAAATCATCACAATCAAGAGAGAACTCGATAAAGCCGTACAGGAAAGAATGAAGTTCAGATTTTATTGTCCTCATCATAATAGTAGTGTTATTGCCCTTCCATGTTTGGATGCAGTGGACAGACAGAAGTAGGGGTACTCGCCGGCTTCTGTAAAGGTAAAGTCAAATATTGCACGTGGAGCCATTATGCAAGAGTCAAACCTGCCATGTTTTCTTTACGAATAGACATGGTTATGATGTAGTTGTCTCCCTGTGTGAGCTATTATCCCGACACAGTTAATTCCGACAGGAATATTGCAATTCCTATGCCGCGACCTCTGCTATTGCAGGTGCTGTCTAAATAATTGCGAGATATAATATATCATACGAATTATTAGATCCTATTGAGCTTTTTTATCCTAATAAATTGACTTTGAGCATTTGGCTACTTTCTATTCCTCAAGCATTCTTTACACCAATATTCGCATCTACCGACTTTTGTCTGACCTTCTATAAACACCGGAAAAAGTTCTTCTCCTTTCTTACCACAATTCCTACAAATACCGCTATTACTCATGGACATTTTTGCTAGATAGAATTAGAGAGATTGAACAGAAAAACCTTTAGAAAATGAATCGATGCATCAAGGTTCAAAATGAACAAGGTGAAATTATTGTCTAAATAGTATCAAAGGTTAGTGTTACTTATAGGCTAACCGCTAACAATAATCTTTCATAACTTTTCGAAGAAATATACAAGACTCTATGCTAAACTAATAAAAAAGTTCCTTTGCAAGGGAACAATTAGAATAACTTGTATACTAATCTATAGAGAGATGTTGTAGCAAAAAGAAAGAAACAAAGAAGAAGTCTTTGGTTCCAGAGCTATACCACCATCCCATAAAAAAGGGAGGAAGAAAGCAAAATAGAGGAAGAGAGATGAGACAGGGGGCATATACCTCTTGTCGCCATTACATATCCCCTCCGGGTTCCATCTCATCTCTCTTCCTTTATTTTAGTACTATGCTGCTTTAAATCATAATACCTCAAAGACATTCTAAATGCATAGAAACATTGTTAGCTGCCTATATTTTATTCACTACCCATACTATGAAACTACTGATGGCTCCTGTGTCTCTGAGATGATATTGTTGTCGTCAGTCTTTTAGCTTTTCTTCTGCCTTCTTCTTTTCGTATTGGGCACTCAAATCTCTATCTGGATCTTCCATCTTTGCACCCATTGCCTTTGCACCGGCTTTCATTTTGTCTCCAGCATCTTCTAAATCTCGTTCGGCTTCACTCTTTGTATCAACCTCTCGCTTCACTTCTTCCTTTTTCACATTTCCATACTCGTCAGTCTTTACTTCTCTCTTTATCTTTTCTTCTCTCTCGGCCATTTCTTATGCTGAATTACATCTACTTGTACTTAAATTAGCTTGCACAGAATGTATTCAAAAGAAAGCGCTTAAATCCACCATTACCATCCCACAGGGTTTAAAGGTTAATAATAATAATAATAATAATAATTTCTCCGATGAGTGTGCTGTCTTTGTTTTCCATAGTCCAACCTCTTAGTGCTTAGCTTTTTGGAGCTGAGTTGTACCTTTTTTAGACCTTGCTTCAATCATCTCTGACAGGTATTACTATCTTCTTGCAGCCGTTGAGTTACTTTCATCTGCTTCTATTACATGCTCAGTATCTTAGAGTTTCTTTTTTAGAAAGAGAATGCGATGCAGGTCATGCTATATACTCTTCCCCTGCAACAAGTGGCTCTGCTGTAATTGACATAATTTGGTAAATGGTCTAAACTATTATTATTGCAATAGTAATACATTTAAAACAACTGATCACGCTATACCATCTTATATATGGTAAGGGTTAAAACATCCAAGACGGTGAATGCATCGCAGGACAAGATATTCTCTCTTATCACCGATTTTGAGAAGCTTCCTTCAAGGTTTCCAAACAGATACCGCTCTTTAAAAATTATAGAAAGATCGGAAAATTCAGTAAATGTTGAAGAGGATGTAACGGTTGCGGGAAGGGAAATACATCAGATCACAAGACATACGTTTGAGCCAAAGCGCTCCCTTCGAAGTGAAGTAATCGATGGAGAGACAAAAGGAACAATAGTTGAAATAACGCTCGACTCACAAGAAGATTCCGGCTCTGCCAATACAAGAGTCTCAGTTGATGCTAACTTCAAGCTGGGCAAGCTTGGTTCCGTACTTGGAGTCTTTGCGAAGGGCAAGATAAAAGGAGGGCTTGAGCACATGATAGAAGAGTTTGGAAACGTCGTGAATAAAGTGAGTTAGAAATCAGCCTTTTTGTGTATGGTTTAGTCTTTTGCTCTTGTGCTGCGTAACCTATATAATGCAATATCCAAAGCCTTGTCAATCCTTAATCCTCTTGCATTCTTACGAACAGGTGGACTATTCCATTTCACAAGTCGAATGGAGGCTGCTCAAAATAAGACGGTTAAAAGAAGAAAAAGGAGGTAACCGGCCTGAGCTGTCCCACAGATCAGTGAGCCCAATCGACCACTTCGAGCCCATAGCGACGGCCAGCTATTTCAGTGCGAGCAATTTCTGCTGAGTCAAGTGGAGGTGCTGGGCCATCTCTGACAGCCGGCCTCCCTGATTCCCGGAAGAACCCCTCGATCCCGCCAGGAGTATAGACGAGCAATATCCGGCCTGTGCGATCTCCTATGCAGCGGAAGCGGTGTACTGTTCTTCGAGGAACGAAAGCTAATGCACCAGGCTTGGCGCTCATAAGATGCTCATCACCGTTGAGTATCTCAAAGTCGCCATCGAGGACATATAGAGTCTCATCCTCGTTCTTATGCAGATGAGGAGGTGGACCATTTCCTGGTGATGCAATAGCCTCAATCATAGTGTAGGCACCTCCAGTCCCGGCAGCGGTGGCCTTGATCTTTACCGTGTCGCCTGTGATCCAGATCTTTTCTCCTGCCTGTGGGTCTAGGTTAAATGGTTTAGTCACATTAGCTTCATCGAGTGGCAGTAGTTAAGTATAGATGCCTACATTAAGCATGGTGAAGAACAGGCCCCTTCTATTATGCGCTGGCTTGACTGAACCAAAGGCAAGTAGTGAGAGTTTCCCAAACCCGGCATGTCTTTAAACTGCAAATAGCTTTTAAAGTCTGACTTGGGCACGATGGTTGGAGAAATACTACTTTTGCAGGAGAAGAAATCAACACACCATTACGACCTGAAGAAGTGCTAAAAAAATTATAGAAGGTCTGAATCAGAGGTGCTAATGCAGGGTCCATCGGAATTTGGAAAAAAATGTATTTGAATCCAAATCTGTAAATCTCTGATTAGATGGCCACTTGCCCACGATATTTACGGTGAGACGAAAAAAGAACAGTTAAAATTTATATCAATCTGCATATACTGTTGCTCCTATACTATGGATAGAGTCAAGAAAGCAGTCGTTACATCGCTAATTGGCACATCCGCTGTGGCATGGATTGCTTCTATTAATCAACCGGACATGATGGTTGCTATGACCACCTATAACCCGTTGGCAATTTCGGTCTTTACTGCTAGCTGGACAGCAGGGATGGCCGCAATGATGTTCCCTGCCATCACTCCCATGGTGTTGATGTACAACCGTTTTGTCATAAACAAGGAGAAGAAGAATAGTAATAAAGCAGGCAATCAGAGCTCAGTCACAATTGAAGAAGAAGAGAAAGACAAGGCGATATCATCATCATTTCCCTCATTAAGTGTAATTCTCTTTGTGTGCTCATATCTGCTAGTGTGGGCTTTAACAGGTATTGCTCTTCTTCTTGGATGGTCAGTAGTGATGAACAGTACTATAATGACAACAGAAAATACTTCTCTTGTCCAATACCTCTATGGTACTCTTCTGATTATAGCAGGCGCTTACCAATTTACTCCATTGAAGAGAATATGCATTGGATATTGTGAATCACCATTAAGCTTTTTCATGCGTAGATGGAGAGATGGGACATCTGGTGCCTTCAAGATGGGTGTTTATCATGGCATATATTGCCTTGGATGCTGTTGGGCATACTTTCTTCTTATGTTAGCCCTTGGTTGGATGAATCTACTTTGGATGGGTCTATTTGCTGGAATAATCTTTGGAGAAAAAATGTGGTCTAGAGGAATTTGGATTGCAAGAGCTGCAGGCATTGGACTAGCGATTGCTGGGATTTTGGTTGCTGCGGGAATGCTTCCATCACTCATGTCAACAACTACATCAATGTCTAATAGTGAAGGAGAAACAGGTGATATGTCAATGATGATGAAGAATGACAATGCAGGTAATAACAATAATAATAACATGGCTATGAGTGACTCTAGCTCGAAAGCTTCTATGGATATATCAGATGATAATAGTGTTGCTTCGATCGCAACCAGCGATGGGTCTGATCAGACAGCATCAGACCATAATGGGCAAAGCGGAGAGTTTATAGATAATAACAATGGTAATGGACAGACTAAAATGATGGATATGGAGTAAAATACTGCTTATGATATCAAGAATGATAATTTCGAGATAAAAACTTCCAATCCCTAAAGGATGAGCTTTGAGTTTTGAAGATACCTTGTGAGCAGACTTAGACGCCGTTTTTTCCGCCAGCGACTAACTTTCTTATTGAAGCTATAAAACATAATTGAGCAGATGCTTCTATAATGAGATATCACAAATTATTAAAACTAGGCAATCTCTACAAGAGCTGCCATGGCGTGGAATCTGTCAGGCAAAATGATAGAAAGTTGTACTTGCAATATGTTTTGTCCTTGCTGGTTTGGAGTAAAAGAACTAATGCTCATGGATAAGGGCTACTGCGGTGGCCTAATATTATTCCGTATCCAAGATGGGATCTCTAATAGCATTAATCTAGCGGGCCGAGATGTAGTTATGTCGCTTGACTGGCCGGGTCCTACTCAGTTTGACGGGAACGCTACAAATCGCCTGTACATAGACGATGCAGCCGATACTAACCAACAGAAGGAATTAGAAGATATTCTTCAAGGAAGGCGAGGGGGTCCTATGCAAATGTTATCACAACTCATAGCAAAATGGTTGCCCACCATTATAACACGAATTGATATCAAAGAAGATGGTAATGGTAGTCATAACATAACAGCCAGAGTTGGAAACTTTGGAGAGATAAAATCACAGCAATTGATGAATCAAGCGGGTCGTGCCATGACAGTACAGGGAGCAGGTATTGCCTCACTGTTTCAATTTGAAAATGATGTCTTAACTCTAGCGCCAAGCGGTAGCCAATGGTCTGATTCAGATATGCCCCATACTCAGATCACAACTAGGTCAGGGGCAGTAGGAAAATTTAGTTGGCGCGGAAATTAGTATATAGAGGAATTTTTTAAGATAACTTTTACTTATAGGCCATACAATCCGGGAAAAAGAAGTAATAGCAGAGATATTTTTATTTGGCATCTAGAAGGTATCATTCATGTTTCCTAGGTTGAAACTGTTAAGTGAATAGACCAAATCCTTGGAATACTACTGAGAAAAAATGTCGGTAGTTATAAGCAAACTAGCATTGAAGGAAGAAGTAAGACAATGGTTCTGACTCTTATTGTGATTTTGGAAAAAGTAGAACCCTTATCTACAACTGAGAAATATTACTTATCACGAAGAAAAGTAAAAGTAACAAAATAAAGTGGCAAATGCGCGTTTACTACCTTGATAGCTGCAATTGTGACTGGGGCTGTCCGTGCCAATTTAATTCCAAGCCAACATATGGTAATTGTGAAGGTGTTGGAGGAATTCATATAATAGAAGGGGATTATGGAAACATTAGAGTAGACGGCCTGAACATGGCCTGGATGGCTTCTTGGCCCGGACCAATACATGAAGGCCATGGAAAAGGTTCATTTTACATTGATAGGCTTGCCAATGAAAAGCAATTCTATGCCTTATCGCGAATTCTGATGGGTAGAGCAGGAGGTGGTCCCTTTGTTGTATATGGCAGTGTCATGGATATAATGGAAGAGCCAAAGCGTGCTCGCATCACATTTCAATCGAAGGGGCTACGGAGTAGAGTAAAGATAGTAAAAGATCAAGACGATAAAACTGTTGGAGAAGCATGGCTTGAGCCGATGACAAATCCGGTTACAGGAAAAGTTCATCGGGCAATAATTGAACTACCTGAAGGATTCGAAGCTACGAGAATGGATATGTCTTCAACAAAGACAGTAATGGCAAACAATGCATTGCTCAAGTTTGAATACGCTGGTACTTATGGCAGTTTTCAAGAAACTATTTGGAAAGGTATTGATAAATAAAAAAATATGCTGCTGCACTGAAGTACACGCTTCATAGCCTATAAAGAATTAACGGAATTCGGTATAGTTGAAATCATGCCTAGCACAGTCTCAAGCTTTTCTGTCATTTGTCGTTATTTTCATGCTCCTGTTTTTCCGTCTTCCATCCTTACGATATGTAACAGCACTGATATTAGAACCCGTACGATTGGCGGTCCCGTCGGGATTTGGATAAAAATTCATTTGGATCCAAACACAGGATTTTAGTCTTATAGGTAAAAAATAATTAACAACCAATTGTTGATTTAATCAGCAATCCGTTATCATGTGCTGTCGTCTCATCATATTTATATCAATCATAGTTTTTCCTGTGAGGGTTCTCATTACATCTATATCATATTCATTATCGCCAATCATCAATCACATAGATATTTTCGGTATTGTAACCTGCCTCGTTAGGTTTATGCATAGCAACCCCCTGTAGGTCTGTTCTAAAGTAGTGTTCAATCATCTTCCTATATGCATTGTGACATCCAAGGTTTACTCCAGCAGTGACACGTGATAACTGTTGCGATTTAGCGAATGACTCACAAACAGCTAATAAATGGTCAAAATATGTTGAGGAATCTTGACTAGGCCTGACAGCACCAAATTTCACATAGCAGGTTCCGCTACCTGCTTCCGTTCCTGGACCACAATGGCAAATTGCCATTGCAGTCAAAGTACCCTTGTTTTTATTATCTTCCCGGAAGAGGATTGTATCACCTAGACGTTGCTTTTCTACAGAATATATTTCCATTTCCAGGTTGAGTCCATTGTAAATTTGGTTTGTGAGATCCCTGCATTCTTCAATGGCTATCGTTTTTTCATATGAGTTCAGCTCTGAGAATCTACTCCAATGATAGGATGATTGCTCTCGCTCCTGAGTTTGCTCTATTGTCTTTGACATTATGCTCGTTAGGAAACGAGGCCAAAAACCAAAGTTCTGGTACAAATGGATGTGTTTGATGCTTTGAGCAAAGGTAAAGAGGCCCGCATGTTTGATTTTCCATCTGTCGAAAAGTTCCATTGTCTTTTCAAGCAACCGCTTTGCCACACCTTTGTTCCACAAGTCTGGATGGATAGTTAAAGGGCCGAATATTCCTACACTACCCCAATTCATTGCAAAATTTGAACCTGCCAATTTACCATCAACTTCAGCAACCAGCGCAGCAGACGGGTTTGCTATATAGCGTGTCTTGACATAAGACGTATCACCCATAAATGACAAAGGATCAGCTAAACCCAAGAAGGTACCAAAAGCAAGTCTCATTAGTCTATCTGCCTGGGGAATATCACTTTGCCGCATGAGGTGGATTTCTATCGAGCTCGACATAAGGAATCTTTTTTCCTGCTCCGGTATAATGAAAACAGCTATTTATCAAATATAGCTAATCTGCAAGCCATATCAAGCAACAAGTGTAGGATTATTTCTTACAAATTCAACAAAAGCACCCGGAGATCTTGCATCCATTCTCTTCAGAAAGTCGATTAGCCTTCTTTCATATGGGTTGCGTGTATTGCTTGACTTTTGATTGCAGTGCGAAATAGCTCAACACTTTGTCCTTGGAGAAAAGTCCCATTAACTGTTTTTACAACCATTTCTTTTCCTGCTGAGATTCTATAAGCTATCCTAAGCTTTAAAGCTTATGAGATTCGAATGAAAATTAATGCGGGCCCGTCGGGATTTGAATAAGAATTCATTTGAATCTCGATAGTATTTCTGGGACATGTACATATACTGAAATATTGTAACATCTATATTTGGAGATCTTGATACTGAAATGATAACAAAAGCCGCAACGTCAACACTGTTATGCTTTCGATCTGTAAGTCATCAGATAAGCAATACCGCCGCATATTACCCCTACACTTAATATCACAATAAAAAATGCTATAGAAGGTATAAAGGAAGTCAATATTGCTACGTCTTGATTCCCTAATTTTCCTTCGAGAAAAAGTGAGAGGACTCCAGAACCAGCTAGTCCTGCAAATATCATAAGTATGGTAGTACCAGCACCTCCGATATTCATACCAAACAAGTGAATCCAAGCAAGAATATTTGATACCTTGGAGAACTTTCTTTTGAGGTTGATTTCCAAATGGTTATAGAACACAGCAGTTACTGCTATAGCAACAATTAGTATCAAATATAGAATGATCCCAATAAAGAACCATTTTGCAGGTCCTTCAAATGATAAGGAAAGGAATTGAATTATATCGACATCTGTAGTTAATAGCTGAAATGCTACAGTGCCTAGGGCCATTCCTGTAATTATTCCTCCCTGGATTATAGCTGCGATAATAAACCTATTTCCCCATTTAGTTTTGAGACTGTAACTGCTGTTATCATTATTCTTGTTCCCCATCACTCTATAATACCTCTAAATATATTAGAACCCATATCATTAGCAGGCCCGTCGGGCCGTGAAGTGATATCGGTTCAAAAAGGGAATTCTTTGCTAGTCTTTGAGTATAAATGGAGCTAAAAAGGTTTGCGCTATAAAAGATCAAAGGAATCCAAGACAAAAACTCTCAAAACGTCTACTACTTCCCGCAAGGTAGTCATAAGGCTTTCAAAGCATTTTCGATTGATGAGCAAAGTCTTTGCTACAACGTGAGCTCCTCTTCCTCAGAACTCAGGCATTCTCGCTCTATTTCTTTCCAAAGCCAAAATAGCATGAATAACAATATTCTTTTCGATATATCACACCATGTGCACCACAAGTTAAGCACTTTTTTTCATGCTCTATAGTAGAATCAAGCGATTTGGCCTTCTGAAGACATTTGCCGCAGATAGGAGCTTCCAACTGGTAGCTGGACAAAAATCCCTCGCCGCATTGGTTGCACTTCAAGCTGTACATCTTGCCTCTTGGTTTCCAACTTCTAAATAGTCTCATAGTATTTTGCCTGTAGTTCAGTGCAACTTGCACAGTTCCTACTTAAAAATAAGCGGTAACTTTGTTACGTGATCTTTGATGACCATGGCGGATAACCTAGCGCTGCATTTGTTCCTGTAAAAAACAGTAAAATAATAGCTAAACAGTATCATTTGTCATTATCAGCCTGTTATTACTACCTACTAGATCTACCCGGAGAATACCTCCGACATCTCCACTCTTGCTAGTTTGAGCATGGATTTGGATATCTTTTGGTGGAGATATTTGTTCTGTAGTGGAGGTAATATTTCGAATGACAGTCTATTTAATATCATTCAGTATCAGTCGCTTCCTTACCGCCCTTTTGTCTTATTCCTGAGCGTACATTTATCAAAATATCTCCTGTGCTCTCGTCAACATTCACTGGGTATGAGGTCTGATTCTTTGCCCAAACAGTTCTGTCTGATACTTTGCCGTTGCGAACATCAAATACAGCATAGTGCCATGGACAGGTTATGTTGTAACCATCAAGATTGCCTTCTTCAAGAGGTCCACCTTGATGAGAACAAACAGCATCAATAGCAAAGACTTGTCCATTTATCATTGCTAGAGCAATATTATTTCCTTCTAACTCTACTCCCAGTAAACCGCCTTCTTTTATATCCTTCTTGTTAGCTACCTTTTGAAATCCTGGTTCTCCTTTGGACATTTCTAGTCTAGAAGTACGCCGTATTACTATTTACAGATTAACTAGACAAAAAGCAACTAAGATGATGAATATGTCTCAAAGTCCATTATATTTGAAAAAAGTCCATTATATTTGAAAACAAACCTACCAATGCTCCATGGGGGAGGGGAGAAAGGTTCTTCCATATTCGCGAACCAAATGGCTATCAATTATCATTTGCACAGCCCTTGTTGTAGTAAATAGAACTAATAATTGTCAATCATTGTTGTGCTCTACTTTTCTGGTGATGGTCTTGCGTGATGCTAAGTGATATAATTGACCTTATCCTATATATTGTATGAATATATTGTATGAAGACTTACTAGATACACCGAAAGTGTCTTTTTACCATCTCCAGCATCTTTTTGCAGATAATGAATTAGGGTATATGATGAAATTCAATTAAGTAATCTAGAACATACTATATTTAATGACTTCTTCTATGCCGTCCTCGTCGTCGTCCTCCTCCTCCTCCTCTTCAATCCATTACGCCTATGCAAAAGAGATTTGCAACCAAGTATTGCAGCTTGATAAGTCTATTAGATTTGCAGGCATTGCCAACAACATGGGAACGCTGATTGCCTACAAATTACGAAAAGGGATTGTTCCTATGCTAAACGAAGAAGAGCTTCAGAACAATATAATGAAAACTGTCCTTCGCATGAAAACAAGGGAAGACTATGAATCAAAATTAGGAGACGTGATTTACACTTTTGCACTGTACAAGAGGGTAAAGAGGGCCACTATTCCGCTAGACCATCCAGATTTGGCGGTTCTAACGGTGTCATTTGACATGGCAGCTAACCAAGATAGCATAATTATGGACAAAATCTTGCCAGTCCTAAACAAAAGAAATTGACCAACTGAAGAAGCATCTAAAACATGACTAGAGAGAGCAAGAGCGAGAATTGCTTTTACAACCATCGGTGCTCTTAATTCTGCTATTAATAATAATGATAATGCCTAGTCACCTATAAGGTGATATTGTTAGAAAACATGGCCTAGAGGGTTCCGAGAGAAAACCTTCAAAATTGTGACTCAGCGAAGTAGCATCGAACAAAAATGAAAGTTGAAAGATTGCGATTAGTATCTCTGAAGCATAAGTCCCGTTTGCAGTGCTCAAGTTTTCCTCTGAATATTCAGGGAAGATGGATTACCTTTCCATATATGTTTATCATGTATATTTCTTTTACCATATCTATCTTCTTCCTAACTGGCCCCAGAATCAAATTCCTTAACTATACAGTAAAAAGAAAAACTTTCATTTTTAGTATAAGATAAAAGCACGCATAGAGAACTATTCAATACTGGTTATGGTCGAAGAGCCAAAGAAATCCTTTCCTGTTGGTACTTTGGAAGAATTAAAGCATAAAGGCTATCTTTCTGTTACAGCTCAAGGATATGATATTGTATTATTTTATCATGAAGGAGAAGTATATGCTCTTGACAATCGTTGTCCCCACATGGGTTTTCCTCTAAGTCGAGGAAGTACTAAGGATGGCATATTGACCTGTGACTGGCACCATGCTAGATTTGATATTAAAACTGGAGGTTGTTTTGATTTGTGGGCTGATGATGTGCCTGTATTTACTGTGAATGTTATCGATGGCAATATTTTTGTCCATACCCAGCGAGCTAATAAAACTAAAGAAGAGCACCGTACATACTATCTGCGAAGACTAAACGATGCGATGGAACAAAACATAGCACTCATTATTGCCAAGTCAATACTGACGCCCGACTCAGAAGGAGTCTCAAGTTCTGACCTATTTAGGAAAGGATTGGAATATGGCACAAGATACAGGCAAGAAGGTTGGGGTCCGGGATTGACCATTCTTACTTGTATGATGAATCTAGCTCCATATTCAAGACATGAGGATAGGCTTAGAGCACTTTATCACGGTCTCTCGGCTGTTGCTAGCGACTGTTCCGGACAACCACCTCGATTCGCGGTCAGCTCATTGCCAGATGTAAAGAAGTCTTCTGCAGATGTGGGGACGCTGAAGCGATGGTTCCGTCACTTCATAGAGGTTCGCGATGCTGATGGAGCTGAACGCTGCCTTGTTACTGCCATAAGAGCCGTAACAGAACCTAATACCATAGCAGATATGCTGTTTTCAGCAGCTACTGACCACCGTTATCTTGATTCCGGGCATATTCTAGATTTTACTAATAAGGCCTTTGAAGCGCTCGATATAGTGGGATGGGATATGGCTGAACAAGTACTGACTAGCCTTGTCACGCTTTATGCTCAAGCGGCAAGGATGGAGGAAAGGAGTTCGTGGCGACATCCTATCGATATTGCAGCACTGTTAAATGATTGCTTTGACAAGCTTCCAGCTGCATTAGAAAAAGGTAAGCAAAGTCAAAATACCTGGAAAGCTAGCAAGGAAATCATCGATGTATTGTTGGGAGATAATCCCACTGCGATTTTAGATGTACTTATTGTATCTCTACAAGATGGTGCAAAGCAAGAAGAATTGGCTGCGGTAGTAGCTTATGCCGCTGCCCTTCGAATTGCGCAATTTCCCGTTACCAATGAATACTCTGACTGGGATACTGCCCTTCACACTTTTACATTCGCCAATGCTGTTCAACAGGCTATCCGTCGGCTGCCTTCATCCAAGGAGCTTTTACGTGCAATCTTTGATGTCGCAATGTCAAACTATCTCAATAGATTTCTAAACGTACCTTGTGTGGCACTTCCTTCCGAGAAGGAAGGGACAATCAATAATAAAGATAGCGAGAGCAACCGGGAAAATATTATGGACCGATTTCTCGATACACTTGATAAACGCCACCAGGTAAATGAAGCCGCGAAGATGGTTACCCGGTGCCTTTCTACGCAAGGAGAAAGAGAACTCTCACCAATTCTTATGCATGCCCTATTAAGGGAGGATAGAAGTTTCCATACAATTCAGATGCTAGAAGCCACTTTTAGACAGAAGACGGAGCTCCAATGCCTTCAAATCTTGGACAGTGTCAAACCTATTTCGCATGTCTTGATAGCTGCTGCACGCTACTTGGCTGCTCATACACCAACTGCACGTGCGCAAGGACAAACATTTGAAATTGCGTGGAGGCTCCATCAAGGTGGAAAGCTATATGAAGAAATTGGTTGATAATTTTATGTGTTCTCTTTCACAGCTTCCTAGGTTCGATATGACGCCGCTAAATTGTAAGCAGAATATCTAAGAGACTAGAGGGATTCGATAGAAAAACCTTGAGAAGGTGGACTCAACCGACTATATAACTCAATAATAACAGAATAATTAACTTGTAATGCATGAGGATGTTAAAAGGATGATGCTGAAGGGATGCTTGCTTGTTAGTGCAGATTGTATCTTCACGATTTAGTAGTGTCTCCTTCACTTTTGCCCTGATCTTGATGTCGGTTCTTTACCGGTGAAGATGTCGGGAAGCCGTGAAACCATCTTTATATGTCCAAACAACACGCTGGCACCTTATGAAAATTCTTGATGCAAGTGAACCTGAATTTAGCGGTCCTATGATTGAAGATGAAGTTAGGAATTTCTTGGTTAATAGCAAAAAACTTGTTCACATTTCAACCCTCGATGAAAAAGGAGAACCTAACATACATCCTACATGGTATTATTTTGACAATAACAGTGATAAAATTTACATAGAAAGTGGCAAAGAATCTAGGAAAACTCAAAACCTCCGAAGGAATAATCTCATATACTATTGTATTGACGATGACAATATTCCATACAAAGGAGTGCGTGGGAAGGGAATAGTAAGAATCTCTAATGATGTTAATCTTAATCTACTAATAATTGAAAAAATAGTAGTCAAATACCTTGGAAGTATTGAACATCATATGTCGCAGGTTATCATAAGTAGTATTAGAAAAGGAGACGCCATCATATTAGAAATAACACCAAAGTTTTATGCAACCTGGGACCATGGCAAAAGAAAAAGGTAGATTTGTCTCACGGAAAGAGCAAGAGTTCTACTAACCAAGCTTTAAAGGTTATCTATAATCGTAACAGGGTTGATCCTTCGGATTGCTATGAGACGGTTTCATGATCCAAAATATGTCTTGAAAACAGGTTATTAATTCAGTTTACCTTATCTTTTAATCTCTTCTGTAGTAGTTCGTTGATTACTTGTTTGACATAGTAGTCAGCTTTGTTTAAGAAGTCGATTTTAAGAGGGACTATTTTTTTAACAATAAAGCACTTCTTTAACAAAAATACATCTACTTGCTTTTCAGACCAAGTCACGAAGAAAGGTGCGGCGAACGAAAACAGTGACTTTATCCTTTGTATGGAACCTCAATCGGTGCAGTGTAGTTCATTTGGTTCTTTTTCAGCTTCCTTATTTCCTCCCTGATTAGGGAGTGTCTGAAGTCTATAGAGACCAAGACCTCACGATCGAGGGAAAGCGTGACAGACTCGACTCCCTGAAGATTCTCTAGCACGCGGGTCTTTGTTATCACATCCGCCAAGGAGCTTGCTCTGCAAAGAACATGTTTCATCGGCGGCTCGAGAGTATGGTGTATCTGGGCAGCGTCGCCCATTATTCTTCGGACCTGATCCATGCTGACCCTTCCAGCAACGACCAGTGGATAAACCAGCTCGCTGGAATCTCTCAATACGCCGAGAAGAGGGTCAATGAAAATCGTTTTTGTCTCTAAGAGTAGATTAAGGTGCTTGCGTACAGTCTTTGGACTTAGCCCACTAGTTTTCAAAATCTCACCAAATGGCGCTCTGGGGTCGTCTACCAGAGCATCCATTATTGACAGTTCGGTGATTGAAACAGGCGCACACCTCTTGCGTGGCTTGAGAGCTCGCTTGGAGGGTCTGACACCCAAGATCTTGGTAAGATTATCGATAGCTTCACGCTCATTTTTGGTCCATAACCGCATATGGATTCGTCCATCGACTTTCCAAGCTACCCAAGACACGTCTGGCGCTGCAAACGCTGTTAGTACAGTCTTGCGTGAGAAGTTGCCATGAAAGAATAGTAGAAGATCATCGCGGTCAAACACGCTCGAATCTATCGATAACATGAACCCTTGAAGAATGCCATTTTTCTTCAAGTGGTTGAGCCGGTCCCTAACCGTGGGAGCAGAGAGCGAGACTCGCCTGCCTAGTGACGCGTAGCTCTGGCGCGCATTGCCATATAGCGCTACAAGCAGCTGAAAGTCTTTCGAGTCCAGTAAATGGTTCACGTCTGGCTTGAATATAAGTTTCCCTAAATCGAAAGCTGGACCTAACTAGGAGATAAATCTATGGCCAGCTAAGGAATATACCATGCAAAAAAATGAATCTGCAAAAAGCGCAAAGGAAATCGTAATGGAGTTCATACAGGCTTTGGAGCGAAAAGACTTCAAAACTGTTAGAAGCTACATAAGCGATAACATATCGGTCCTAGCGCCTGGGCCTGTTGAAGTAACATCTTTTAACCAAGCTGAGCCATTCATGAATTATCTGGAACATGCGAACCTACCCCCATTAGAGATCAAGAAGGAGTTCGCGGATAGCAACGATGTCTGCCTTCTCTACGAAATGAATTATCTCGAGCCGCCTTTGACAGCCTTTGTATGTGGATGGTTTCATGTGAATGATGATGGGAAAATAAGTTCATTAAGGTTCGTTCTAGATCCAAGAGCTCTGTTCCAGCAGGGAAAAAGGTAGCACATGAAAAGACTAGATAATCATTGTTGGTTCATTTGATATTAGTTATAGTTGACTAACTATGATGATAGAAAACGATCGCATTAAGGCAAGTGTGTGGTCTCAAAGATTCATAGTGTCCGCAATACTTCAAGGCTCACTAATTATTGTGTTGACTTTATCAGGAATTGCAATACAGTTGATGATGTATCCTCTACTACAATTAACATAATCCAGTTCCTTTCACTATCATTTGAAGGTCCAGCTAAGTGGATATTCCTCAGTTACATCTTCTATCTGATATTGATTAATCTAATAGCAACAACTGCAATATTTTACAATCATCTTGAAGTAAACTTGCAAAAGAGGATTAGGGGTATCAAATCTTCTGTACTTGCTTGGATCAATCTAATTGGAATAAATGCTGGAGGAGCTGCAGCAGCACTAACGATAATTTATGCTGGACTTGTTGGTTCTGGAATAGTTGACTTGATGATGATAAGTGGAAGTACTACTAGTACTACCACTGATAATCTAAAACAAAATACTGCTATAATGGATGAGTTTGTATTTCCCATAGCTGCATTTGCTGGTCTTTTGATTACGGTAGCTGTCGTGGGCACCATAGTGTATTTTGCAACTTACTTTCAAAATCCACCACATCTTGACAAGAGAAGCGCCACCGACCGCTCAATTCAAGGAGGAGGTAAGATGTATTAAATGACAAAGCGCCACATCTCTTGCAAGGGGATTTGAACCCGTGACACTTGCAAAAAATCCTTCACTTTAAGAAAAAAGAAGAGGAAGGAGAGGAAAAAGATTTTTTTCACTTCTTCACTCTATAGGAACCGGAACACTATCGGGCAGTTCACGACCATTCCAACGGAGCCATATTCCCCACCACCAAGACCAGTGATCCATCCTTGTTCAACAAAGCCCAAGATGGCAAACTCTTCTGTTAGCCTTGAGCGGTAACCATTATTGATGGCTTCTTCAGTCCATACGCCCAAGTTAATATCCCATAGCGGACTATAGTCAGTTGCTATCGTAGGTATGCCTCCAAGGACATTGAGAGGAGAACCTTCACCCATAAGCGCGCTGTTGAGTCCTTGACGCTGCGGATTGCCTTGGCCCGTAGGTCCGTTAGCAAACACGAATATTCGCTCTACTGCACTAAATGCACTGTCATCGCGGCCTGTCACTATGTTAACTAATTTGGGGGCAAGTGTAGCCCGTTCAAGTGCTGCTGCAATAGGGACACTAGCTTCGGTGCTCAAGTAAAGTACAGGGCGCGCAAAGCTAAAGCCAGATGTAAGTCCTATTGTCACTGTGCCTTCACTTGGACATATCCTTACGACCTTGTCGTGAACTCGACTGTAGTTAGGATTGCCTTCACAAAAGTTGATTTCAGAAGCATCAACACCAAATGCAACTATTGGGGCATTGTAGATATGGCCACCAGAGTTTTCTACAAGGACAAGTGGAGAATAATCATTGTCGCCGATTGCTCCAGGTTGGGCTTCGGAGGGTGGGAAGGGGTTTGATGAGTTACTTGGAGTGACTCTATGCTCTGGGCTGAAATCTACTGTTCCAGAGTGAAACTCAAGTGTGGCGTTTTGGAGGAGCGTAGCTAGCCTTGCTCCGGGAGCAGAGTATGCAAGTTTAGGTGACCAATTAAGACCCAATGCATCAGCGTTGCCTTTGTCTGTTGTGTCCGTAAGGATATACCATACTGTTTCGCCGCTTCCTCGAATATGTCCTTGGTATAGCGGGAGAGTGATCGTGGATTCATTCATGTCAATGCTGCCAGATCTTAGTAGCTGTTGAGGACCTACTAGTTCTTTCTGTACAGTAGATGGGGCAGGGCCAAAGTATGTGAGGGGAATATCAGCTCCGATGGATGGTGGGGCAGGGGCAATGTCATCGTCTTGTTGTTGTAGTTGCTGCTCTTCTTCTTGTCCAAAAGACTGCATAGCAGGGATGAGCACAGGCGCAATAAACAGTGCTATGGCTGCTATTCCTATCAGAGATTCTTTAGAGTTCATTGCTCACGACCCTCTGATTATGATAAAAAGGATTTTTCCAGATTATGTCCAATTCTTATCCAAATCGATTTAGGAGTAGGGAATTTTTTTCTGTACAAGGAGACATGGCCATTTCACTCGGTTCTTGATGCCTTGTGTGACTAAGTGCAGAAGCTATTAGATTTGTTGTTTAGCTTTTCTTATTTCATACTCTTTTTTGGCAGGGATCCTATTCTATTTCAAGAGTGATATCACAGGATGCCCGTCGGGATTTAGATAGAAATTCATTTGAATCCAAAGACTAGGATATCAAGTCATCGCAAAAGATAAGGGTTTAAAAAACTAGTCTTTTTTTACTCCCTCAGAGCAGATGACTCCCTTGCTAGCTCCAAGACTGTTTGCCGTCACTGATTTGGGGTTCGTCTTTCGTGATTGCTAGTGGCAATATTGTGTTCAAGGAGCAGAGGCAATTCTACCATTAAGATCTTTTGCTCCATTCCTTTAAAGTTATATAAGTAGGATTGCTTGATAGTTTGAAAATCTTTCTTGTTAAGATCATTCCTTGAGAAACTTTAATTTCATTCGAAGGGTGATAGCATAAGTTTCATGGATGATAACTTGACCGCTCAATTACAGCGGCAAACAATCAAGAAAAAGAAGACCATTTAGAAATAGACGGACGTGAATTTCAAAAAGGAAGGTATGAGGCCGCTCCTAGATCACGAAAAAAATAGGCAACTGGACAAGATACTGACCTGTAATGATGCGTTGAATATTTCAATGTTAACTAACAGCTTGTTTACGATATCATCGGCGGATGTCTAAGAAAGTCGGATACTTTGGCAAGTCTTTGTTTCAGTATTAAGCGTATAATCTCCGGGGCATACTAATTGTGGAGGTTCATCTGCGGTGTAAAACCTTGTGCATACGCCGTCGAAAAACCTGTATCCCTGAGGACAGAATTTCGTTCGATACTTGATAGGTTCTTCATCTAGATCTGCACATGCAGTCTCGCCTCCTTGTCCTGTTTCTAGCGAATCGCCTAGGCACCCTGGTGCAGTTGTATCTTCATGATCATACATTATGCACCGGTTCTCAGACACTTCAAACAGGTCAGGACATGTTAATACTAGCTCTGTTTCGCATGTTCCGTGATTGAGGGTGAACCCTAAGGGACATTGGCGGTCTTCTTCAGGCGGCAGCCCGTCGTCATCTGGACGAGGTGTTGATTCTACAGTCACGCCTATTTCCTCATTTAGGGCGAGGTTGTTGGCACCCCTTTGGTCTAGGTCTTGGTCTTGGAATTGTTGTGCAATTACCGATGGAACCGCTCCTATTACTGCAATACTTGCTACTAACGAGGTAATCGCCGCTGCCCCTGTCAGAGCAACAAGCCTTTTTTTGTTATTATTATCATTCCTCGACATCATTGGAAGTGTAGATAATGTTCATAAGTGCTTATAGCGAGCATGCTAAAAAAGATTAGAACAGTAGCTGAATAATAATAATGGTGATAATGACATTAGAAGAGATCTTTTTGAGTCAATTGGCGAGAAAGTTTTTGGTTTGATGGTGTAGTATCTCAAAAGGAGGGACGCTAAAATGATGTTATAGAAAATATATCATGATTGAAGGAGACAGGGAAGAATTTTCGAGGTCATTTCAAACCTTCTCAACAATGCTATCAAATTTACCAAAAAAGGCGAAGTCGTAGTTGTGTTGGATGAGAAAGATGGTCAGGCGATAGTCAGCGTCAGGGACACAGGCAGCAGTATTGCTCCCGAGATTTATCCCAATCTTTTTACCAAATTTGCTACCAAGTCAGAAAGGAGCACAGGACTGAGTCTTTTCTTCGCAAAGAATATCATTGAGGCACACGGTGGGAAAGTATGGGCAGAAAACAATAGCAATGGCATGGGAGCCACATTTAGGTTTAGCCTGCCCATACAGACATATAATACTACTAAAGGCGTGATAAATGAAGAAAAATAATAATAATAATAATAGTAATAATAGTTACCTCATAACAGCAGCTTGAAAAGAAAGTCGGAATAAAACCAAGACGATCTGAAAACAAGGGCTTATTTTTAATGTAATGTCTGCTATATCATCCACCAAACATGGAAGAGAAAGTAGCAAAAGAAGGACGGACTCCAATTGAAGAGGCTACAACTGTTGCCAAGCTTGTAGTGAGATGCCTCGAAAATGAAGGCGTTAGATACGTCTTTGGGATCCCTGGAGAGGAAAACATCCATTTTATAGATGCACTAAATGGGTCATCAATTCGTTTCATCTTGGTTCATCACGAACAGGCCGCATCGTTTATGGCCGAGATGTACGGCCGCGTTACTGGTAAGGCTGGAGTATGTAGTGCAACGCTGGGACCTGGAGCCATTAACCTGCTATTGGGAACCGCAGATGCATATACAGATAGCGTTCCCTTGGTTGCTATAAGCGCCCAAGTAGGCCTTTACCGTCAGTACAAAGAAACACATCAGTTTGTTGATCTCGTCAGCATGTTCAAACCTGTAACGAAGTGGGCAGTAGAAATGAAGGTTCCTAGCGCTGTGCCGGAAATGGTAAGAAAAGCCTTCAAAGTTGCGCAGACTGAACGCCCTGGATCCTGCTATCTTGGTATCCCTCAAGACCTTGAAGAAATGTCCGTATCTCCAAGTCTTCAGCCATTGATCCCATCACAAGTGTACGATAGTGCTCCCTCTCCATTGCAGATCTCTCGAGCAGCGAAAGTATTGGAGGCAGCAAAGTCTCCTATCGTCCTTGCAGGTCATGGCGCTGCACGAGATAACGCTCAGGATGCATTAATTCGGTTCTCAGAACATCTCCATATTCCGGTGGCAACTACTTTCATGGGAAAGGGAACATTTCCAGACAAGCATCCAAACGCGTTAGGGACGGTAGGCTTTATGCGCCGTGATTACGTCAACTTTGGATTCGACCTCGCAGATGTACTCATTTGTGTGGGATACGACCTACAGGAATTTGATCCAATACGGATAAACCCAAAGAGTGACAAGAAGATCATACATATTTCTCGTTATCCTGCTGAAGTTGATGTACACTATCCTGTTGCAGTTGGCATTGAAGGCGACATTTCGATGACACTTGATGAGCTTGCAAAAGAGGTCAGGCCCAAAGAAGGACTGAAGGTGGAAAACTGCAAGATTGTGGATTTGCTTAGAGGAGAGCTTGAAGAAGGGGCCAGAGATAGTTCATTCCCTGTTAAACCTCAGCGAATAGTCTCCGATACTCGTCTGGCACTTGGAGAGTCGGATATTGTGCTGGTCGATACAGGCGCACTAAAAATGTGGATGGCCCGGCTTTATCCAACGTACAAGCCTAATACTTGTCTAGTTTCAAACGGACTGTCAACTATGGCGTTCGCTCTTCCCGGAGCAATAGCAGTAAAGCTTGCCTACCCTGAACGCAAGGTGCTTGCTGCGTCCGGAGATGGAGGGTTCTTGATGCTTGGATCAGAGTTGGCAACAGCGGTAAGAGAGCATGTGCCCATTGTAGTCCTGATCTGGGAAGACCAATCTTATGGATTAATTAAATGGAAAATGGACTTAGAGCTAGGGCGCCATTCTTCTGTTGATTTCCATACTCCAGACTTTGTAAAGTACGCTGAAAGCTTTGGAGCAAAGGGATATCGGATCAATCGTACGGAGGAGCTCCTTCCAACTTTAAAATATGCACTTGAAGATGATGCAGTCTCTGTAATCACATGTCCTGTTGACTACTCCCAAAACATAGAGCTTACAAATAAGCTGGGCCTGGTAACTGAGGCTCTTTAGTGGTTCGTCAATACATTTTCGGTGTTCAACACCTGAACGTTCAAGACTTTTGCTATATATTTCGTTCCTTTCAATCTTTTAGGGAATTGCTATCAGCTATTTTTCGATTTATTGCTATTCAATTCAGATATTGCGTCGTGGTATGTGTCTATCTTAGTGATAATCATAGTTAAACCTGGTAGTAATCAATGAAATGACCTAGTTGCTGTCATATTAGCTGCAGCATCAATTGGATTGGCACTATTCCTGCGAGGAAAAGTAAAGAAAATGTCCATACCAAACCTGTCCTGAATATGCTTTCTTGTAAATGAAATACAATGTGCAGGATTGAAGCTCTTTGGTTAAAACTACAATGAAACAAATCTGACGACCAAGTAATTATATCTTTTACAAGGCTGAGGAATATCATCAGAAATGCTATGAAAAGAAAGGAGGTGGCTCTTGCTACTTTTGACCGGATATTATTATGTACAGATCAATTTGAAGACAGCCTAAAGAAGGGCAAAGGGACTGGCTATCACTATTGTTGCGGCAAAGCCCAGTCATGCTAAAGGCAAAATATTGCCTGACTCGGAAGAAGTTATTTACACATTCTGTGGCATGGGAATATATTTTTCTGTTATCATCTACAGTTATTCTCTTGCCAACAAATTTTTTCTTGGATGTTTGTATTATAGTCCATGGCGGCAGTATATGATTCAGGATGAGCACAGCAGTAGGTGCTTGATAGTATACCAATGAAATGATCTTAAAATTGATAACGAGACTTAAGGGTGGCGATAAAAACGATCATCATTAAAGTTGAAGCACTCAAGCAAACAAAAATTCCCTTCAAACACAAATAATATAACCTATACATAGTTTGCAAAACAATAACCATCTGAGACCTACCAATGTCATCTAATAATAAAAATATTGACGATTCAAAGAATGGTAAAATCATGCTAAAGGTTGGAGAGGCAAACACAAGAGATGTTGGGAGAAAAATTGCAAGGATTGACCCAAAAGTCGCGCAAGAGATTAGTTTGGCAACAGGCGACGCAATTGAAATTTCATCAGGCAGAGCTAAAACAACTGTTCTGAACTGGCCCGCATATTCACAAGACTATGGAAAAGGGCTGATCCGTATCGATGGTTACGCACGAAACAAACTTGGTGTGGGTATCAATGATACAGTCGATATCAAAAAAGTACAAGCAAAAGACGCACAAAGCATTACCCTTGCTCCCACAGAGCCGTTGAGAATATTGGGAGCAGAGGAATACCTTGCATCATTCTTAGAAGGTCAGCTTGTTACAAGAGGAGATACTATTCCTTTGAATATAATGGGACAAAGAGTTGATCTTGTTGTCATTTCAACTAATCCATCTGGACCAGTCATAATTAACGATTCAACACAGGTGACAGTCTCGGAGGAAACTGCCAAAGCAGTTGCAGCAACCAGAGAGCAAGCAGTACCTACTATAACTTATGAGGATATTGGTGGGTTGAGGGATGAGGTTACCAAAGTTAGGGAGATGATTGAACTTCCTCTCCGGCACCCCGAGCTGTTCAAAAGGTTGGGAGTTGAAGCGCCAAAAGGTGTCATACTTCATGGACCTCCAGGTACTGGCAAAACTTTGCTTGCAAAGGCTGTAGCCAATGAGACCAACGCTAATTTCTACACCATCGGAGGCCCTGAAATTATGAGCAAATACTATGGAGAAAGTGAAGAGAGACTGAGAAATGTTTTCCAAGAAGCTGAAAAGAATGCTCCCTCGATTATATTCATAGATGAGCTTGATTCTATAGCCCCAAAGAGAGAAGAAGTGAGTGGCGAGGTAGAAAGGAGAATTGTTGCACAGCTGCTATCTCTAATGGATGGGCTGAAAGCAAGAGGTAAAGTAGTAGTTATAGGAGCTACAAACAGAATAAATGCAATAGATCCAGCACTTAGGCGTCCAGGAAGGTTTGACAGAGAAATTGAGATAGGTGTTCCGGATAGAGATGGAAGGCTAGATGTACTCCAGATACATACAAGGGGAATGCCGTTGGCTGAAGACGTAAATCTTGAAAAATTATCAGACATTTCACATGGTTTTGTCGGAGCTGATCTACAGGCGTTGGCAAGGGAAGCAGCAATACGTGCATTAAGAAGGGTACTTCCTCAGATCGACCTATCTGCAGAAAGCGTCCCTGGAGAAACTCTTAACCAGATAATCGTCAAGATGGACGATTTTATGGATGTCATAAAGGAGATGGAACCCTCTGCTATGAGAGAGGTCTTTGTTGAAGTTCCAGATATAAAATGGGAAAATATTGGTGGGTTAAATGAAGTAAAGCAGGAACTGAGAGAAGCTGTGGAATGGCCCTTAAAATATCAAGAAATATTTTCTTATGCTGATGCAACCCCACCAAAGGGCATTCTCTTGTATGGTCCGCCAGGTACTGGCAAGACTCTGCTTGCAAAGGCTGCAGCAAACGAAAGCGAAGCCAATTTCATCAGCATAAAAGGTCCTGAACTATTGTCAAAGTGGGTCGGCGAATCTGAAAAAGGTGTTAGGGAAGTATTTAGAAAAGCAAGGCAGGCGGCGCCATGCATAATATTCTTTGACGAGATTGACGCCATAGCACCTACAAGGGGTGGAGATTTTGGCAACTCGCATGTTACAGAACGAGTAATCAGTCAGATGCTAACAGAGCTTGATGGACTTGAAGTTTTGACAAATGTAGTTGTAATTGCTGCAACTAACAGACCCGATATTATAGATGCTGCTCTGCTGCGACCTGGAAGGTTTGACAGACTTCTATATGTGCCTCCGCCTGATCATGAATCAAGAAAACAGATAATTCAGATTCATTCAAAGAAAAAACCACTTGCCGACGATGTTAACATCGACGATCTTGCAACAAAGATGGACGGCTATACTGGAGCAGATATTGCAGCCGTGGCATCGGCAGCAGTAATGCTATCTCTTCGGGAGCATATATCAAAATATAAAGACCCAAAAGAAGCTGAAAAGAACTCCAAGGAACTCAAGGTACATATGTCTCATTTTGAAGAGGCGATGAGAAAGATTAGACCCTTATCTGCTCAGGAATTAGATATGTATAAGAGGATAGCCGAGCGGTTTGGCAGACCCTCTGCTCCCCCCAGTGATACTACTACCACCACTTACCCGAGTGCTGTAGCATAATATTGACAATCTAGCTTGTATATGAAAGGGCAATACTCTAAGAGCTTAGACACCATGTATTTTTGCTCCAGGAATAATAAGGCAGAGTGAAAGAATCAATCTAATAATATGGATACTGCTAGAAAACGAGTTAGTCCTTTCAGTTCTTTATTTGCAGGTAGCAAAGCAGGAATCCCGATATTTGGAAGGGGTTTTGCAAAAGACGGTATTATGAGAACAATAGAGGAAACACTAAATAATATTGCAGTAGAGGTCGAAGTAAAAATAATACTGCGCGGCAGGCAAACCCATACCGCTGTAACATATGGTTGATTCTCCTGCATCGATATTATGTATTAGATATTTTAGTGAACTCTTTTCCTATGGATCCTTCTTGATCAAGTTCCTCCCGGAGTGCAGGTGCGACGCGCGTGCCTATCAATTCGATAGAACGCATAAGCTTCTCTTGTGATAAAGAGCCAGGATTCATCTGAAAAGTTATGCGCGAGATGCCACCTAGCGCTTTGTTGTGCCGAATGATCTTCTCGACCACCTCGTCTGGATCACCGATGAGTAGTGCGCCCTGTGGCCCTCGCTGAGCGTCAAAGCCCGCGCGAGTCACAGGACGCCACCCGCGCTCCTTCCCAATACGGGTGAATGAACGCGCATAGCCTGGAAAAAAGTCATCGGCTGCCTGTTGCGTCGTCTCAGCGACGTAGCCTATCGAATGTATGCCTACCTTCAATTGAGCAGGTGAATGGCCGGCTCGCCTCCCAGCCTCCCTGTATAGATCGATAAGTGGCCGGAAGTGGCGAGTATCGCCGCCTATGATTGCGACCATCAATGGCAGTCCAAGCATTCCTGTACGAACAAATGATTCAGGGGTTCCACCAACGCCCACCCATATAGGTAAAGGATTCTGCAGGGGCCTCGGGTAAACTCCCTGGCCAGTCAGCGCAGGCCTATATTCGCCTGACCAGTGGACGTGATCATTATTACGAATCTTCAGCAGCAGATCGAGCTTCTCTGCAAAAAGCGAGTCGTAATCTTCTAAATGCAATCCAAACAGAGGAAATGCCTCGACAAATGACCCACGACCTACAATCATCTCTGCCCGGCCCCGGGACAGTAGATCCAGCGTTGCAAATTCTTGAAAAACCCGTACTGGGTCTGCGGCACTTAGCACCGTTACGGCACTAGTGAGACGTATGCACCGAGTACGCGCAGCAGCTGCTGCTAGGATGACTGCAGGAGCCGAATCAAGAAACTCCCTTCGGTGGTGTTCACCGACTCCAAATACATCCAACCCGACCTGATCCGCATATTCAATTTGCTCGACTAAATTCTGCAAACGCTCCGAAGGGCTGTCTGAGAGGCGAGTGTCATCGAATGCCGCTGCGAAGCTGTCAATTCCAACTTGAATCTTTGAAGCCATTTCTTACTCACTTGCCTCCTCGCTTCAAATTACTTCTTGTACTCCCAAGGCAGAACGCTCTATATTGATTAAGCGTACTTTATCTGTTAACAAATTAGCCATATTTTCATAGGCTGCACCCTGTTATATAAGGCCAGTAGCATTATATTACTTAGTAAGTATGTATTACCAAACATGGTAAGGGCCAGATTACCTTCACCTATCAGAATAAAGTCATGGATAGTGCTACGTAAAGTAAACCGGAAAATATCTCCACTATCTCCGATATCTCCCACCAAGCACAAATCGAACCTAAAATCTAGGCAAATAGGGGAATATCTATTCGAAAGTGGAGGTATTATCTCCGCCAAAAGACCCCTAAATCCATGCTCGATATGCTAAGAGTGGAGATGTCGGAGGTTGTGGAGATATTTCGCCGTATTACTATTCATATAGCATTCTTGGCTCTTTTTGATATGAAAAATAAAGAACCTAAGCCAAGATACATCCGATAATAATTGCAAGGCTTGCAGGCATTTTTGATCTGCCATAGTTTACATATATGTCTCTTATTTTGGAGCCGGATAGCTTCTCTCTCTTTATCTTTTAGAATTGAAGGATTTGAATGAGAGGCTCACACCAGCTGATTGGCTGACATCGTAAGTGTAAACCTCATTTGGAGATATAGGTAGAGAATCAATTCCT
>OCZV010000053.1_pt1 | contig 42075 bp, 40 predicted proteins | sample 1539051 | NCBI WGS metagenome assembly OCZV01 (sample SAMEA3113581, study PRJEB22503) | soil metagenome
CCGCCACCGCCGCCGTCGTCGCCGCCACCCCCGCAGGCCGCGGCGACGAGCCCGAAGGCCAGCAACACCGCAACCCGGCGCATCCAGTGTCGACGCATCGCTGTCGAAGCCACGTCTGCCCCCTTACGTGACGAGCGTCACAACAAGTCGGAAGCTAGGGGCCGGGCTGGACTTCTGTCAACATACGGTCCGGTAACAAATGGCGGCGGGTGACGGCCCGGTGAGCGGTAGCTGAACGGAGCCGGCGGAGCGTGTCAGGAACTGGCAAGCTGCCGGGATGGTGCGCCGTCGACGCCTCGGTCTCCTGCTGGTCACGTTCGTCGCCGGGGCGGTCCTGGCCAGCGCCTGTCGGCCGATCGCTCCCGGCGTGGGAGGCGGGGACGGAGGCGGGGATCACGGCCGTGGTCCCAAGGTCGCGATCAACCAGGTCCAGGTTCTCGCCTCGCACAACAGCTACCACGTCGAGCCCGAGCCCGAGCTGCTCGCCGCACTGCGGTCCTTCCTCGGCGCCGCCGCCGACGGGTTCGAGTACACGCACCGACCGCTGGCCGAGGAGCTCGACGCCGGCGTGCGCCAGGTAGAGCTCGACGTGTTCGTCGACGATCCCGCCGGCGGCCGCTACGCCCAACCCCGCCTGGTCCCCCTGCTCGGCCTCGACCCGGTCGACCCTGCGCTGGCCGGGCCCGGTCTCAAGGTGCTCCACGTGCAGGAGGTCGACTACCGCTCGACCTGCCCCACCTTCGTCGAGTGCCTGACCGACCTCCGCGCCTGGTCCGAGGACCACCCCGGGCATCTGCCGATCACCATCCAGATCGAGGCCAAGGACGACGTCATCCCGGACCCCGGCATCGGCTTCGTCCAACCCCTGCCGTGGACGGCGGCCGACTTCGCCACGCTCGAGGCCGAGATCCGCTCGGTGTTCGGCGAGGACGACATCATCAGCCCCGGGGACGTCAAGGACCGCTCGCACAGCCTGGCCGACGCCGTGCGCAAGGGCCGCTGGCCCACGCTGCGCGAGGCGCGGGACCAGGTGATGTTCATGCTCGACGACAAGGGCGCCAAGCGCGACGCCTACCGGGCGCAGGTGCCCGACGTCGACGACCGGCTGATCTTCGTCGACGTGCCCCCGACCGATCCCGACGCGGCCGTCATGGTCGTCAACGACCCGATCGGCGACGCCGACCGCATCCGTGAGCTGGTCGACGACGGGTTCATCGTCCGCACCCGGGCCGACGCCGACACCGTGCAGGCCCGCAGCGGCGACACCACCATGCGGGACGCCGCGTTCGCCAGCGGGGCCCAGTACGTGTCGACGGATTACGTCTTCCCCGACGACCGCTTCGGCACCGGCTACGTCGTCGACCTGCCGGGCGAGGGCGCCGCTCGCTGCAACCCGGTCAACGCCCCCAAGCACTGCGCGAAGGCCGACCTCAGCGGCTGACGGCCGTGCGACCGCCAGGGAGCCGGACGTCGATGGGGTGCGGGGGCGCAGCCCCCGAGACAGCACGGCCGTGCGACCGCCAGGGAGCCGGACGTCGATGGGGTGCGGGGGCGCAGCCCCCGAGACAGCACGGTCGGCCCGGCGGAGCGGCATCGGGGACATCCCCGATGGGCGATGTCACGCCGGCTCCGTACTGTCGGCTGTGAAGGCACCGGGGGGTAGGAGCGCGGCGGCACCTACCCCCCGGTCCCACAGTGGCCGCGGGGCGGGGGCCGAGAAAGGGCTCACGGCGGCAATCCCCGTGCGGTCGCATCGCTGACCGCGGCTCACACCAGACGGCGGTCGGTGGCCCAGCGGGTCAGCTCGTGGCGGCTGGACAGCTGAAGCTTGCGCAGTACCGACGACACGTGCGTCTCGATCGTCTTGATCGACACCTGGAGACGGCGGGCGATCTCCTTGTACGTGTAGCCCCGGGCCAGCAGCCGCAGGACCTCGCGCTCACGGGGCGTTAGCTGGTCGAGCTCCGGGTCGAGTGACGTGCCCGCGGGCAGGTCGCCGGCGAACGCGTCCAGCACGAAGCCGGCCAGCCGGGGCGAGAACACGGCGTCGCCCTCCCGCACGCGCTCGACCGCCTGGGCCAGGTCGTCGGCGGCGATGGTCTTGGTGACGTAGCCCCGCGCCCCGGCGCGGATGACGGCTATGACGTCCTCGGCGGCGTCGCTCACGGACAGCGCCAGGAACACGACGGCCGGGCGCGTCCGGTGGACGGCTTCGATCACGGCCCGCCCCCCACCGCCCGGCAGGTGGACGTCGAGCAGCACCACGTCGGGCCCGGTCCGGCGGATTCCCTCGACGGCCGATTCGACGTCGACGGCCTCGCCGACGATGTCGACCCGCCCGGTCAGCTCCGTCCGCACCCCGGACAGGAACAGCCGGTGGTCGTCGACCAGGAACACCCGGGTCGGCGCCCCGGCCGAGGTCACGGGGCCGCCGCCGACTCGAGCGGCAGCTCGAAGGTCACCTCGGTGCCCTCCCCCGGCGCGCTGTGGACCTCGGCGCGGCCGCCGTGGCGGACCATGCGGCGGACGATCGAGTGGGTGATCCCGCGCCGGTCGCCGTTGACCGCCGACGGATCGAACCCGCGCCCCCGGTCGCGGACGAACGCCTCGACCCGCACGTCGGCCACCTCCGCGTACACCGACACCTCGGCCGCGTCGCTGTGCTTGGCGGCGTTGAGGACCGCCTCCCGCACGGCGGCCACCAGGGCGTCGACGTGCTCGTCCACCGGGCAATCGCCCACGACCACGACGTCGACCGCCACGCCGTGGTCGGCCTCCACCTCGTCGGTCACCCGATCGAGCGCGGCCGCGAGGCTGGCGGGGGCGTCGGCCGACGACCGGCGGCTCTCGTAGAGCCAGGCCCGCAGCTCCCGCTCCTGCCGCCGGGCCAGGCTGCGCGCCTGCTGGGGCGCGTCGGCGTGGCGCTGGATCAGCGCCAGGGTCTGCAGCACCGAGTCGTGCAGATGGGCGGCCATGTCGGCGCGCTCCTCGCTGCGGATGCGCTCACGCCGCTCGTCGCCGAGCTGACGCACGAGCCGCACCACCCAGGGCCCGAACAGGAGCGCCCCGCCGAGCACAGTGGCCAGCACCGCGACGCCGACGTTGCCGACCGCGGTCAGCGCCCCGTTGGTGGCGAGGAACAGCCCGATCCCCACGACCAGCAGGACGGCACCGGACAGCACCCGCACCCACACCAGCCAACCGCCCCGCAGGGCCTCGACCGGGTTGGCCGGCAGCCGCGCCGCCGCCTCACGCCAGCGGGCGCGATCGCTGTCCCCGGCCCGGGCCAGGACCAGGCCGATGCCCGTCCCCGCCACCGCCGCGGGCCAGACCAGCTGGTCGGGGAAGAACGGCGCCATCCAGCGGACCAGCAGCAGCGCGCCGACGGTGATGCAGCCCACGGCCACGGCGAGCTGGCTGCCGCGCGTGGCGCCCGATGGTGTCGCTGTCTCGCCAGGCACCGTGTCGGCCGTGTCCTCGGGAAGGACCGCCCACGCCACCAGATAGAGGACGACGCCGACGCCGTTGGCGAGCGCCAGGATGCAGGCGGCCAGCCGGACGACGATGGGATCGACCCCGATCCAGCGCGCCACGCCCGCGCAGACGCCCGCCACCACGCGTCCGTCGCGGCGGCGGGCCAGGCCATCGGGGAGGCCGGCGATCGGCGGTCGGGGAGGTGGGCCCATCAGGTTGGGAGCTCGGGGGTGCGCCGTCCAGGAGACGAGGCATCGCCCATGATGTCAACTGCGGGGCCGGATCGCCTCCGGGGAGCCCTCGGGGACATCCCCGATTGTGACGGGAACCTCTGTTCCCCATCATGTCCGTATGAGCGTGCCTCCCCCCGCCCCACCGCGGCCGCCCGCCGGTCGGCCAGGTACGGCCTCCCGACCGGGCCGCTTGGTCCGCGAGCCCGACGATCGGAAGGTCGCCGGCGTGTGCGCCGGGTTGGCCGACCGCATGGGACTCGACGTGTCGGTGGTCCGGCTGGCGGCCGTGGCGCTGGCCGTCTTCACGCCGGTCGGGCTGATCGCCTACCTGGTGGCGTGGGTCGTCGTTCCGCTGCGCCGGCCGCACGAGGCGCGAGTGGTGGCGCCGCCGGCTGACCTGGGTCCGTTACGTCGGCTGCAGCGGGTCCCGCTGTGGCTCCTGGTGATCGGCGGGCTTGCCGTCGTCCTGGCGATCAACGACGGCTCCTGGTGGTGGTGGCCGGACGGTCCGGTCCTGGCCTTGGCGCTGGTGGGCATCGGCGTCTGGCTGCTGGTGCGAGAACCGGACGACGCTGCCGGGGGGATCGATCCGGGCGGTTCGGCCGGTCCGGCCGGGCCGTCCGCCCCCGATGCGGCCGCTTCCCCGAATTTCAACACTCTGGGCGGTCAGGAGACTACACTGGATGCTGGTTTCTCCGAGTCCCTCCGTGCGAGTGAGGGCGCTGGGCCACCGGGCGAGCACTCTCCCCCGGACTCGCCCTGGTGGTCCGGCGCCGACACCGAAGCCTATGAGCCCTGGACGGGCCCCGAGGCATCCGCCGAGCGGGTGGCGACGGCCGAGCGGGCCGACCGACCGGTCCGGTCCCATCTCGCGCTGGCGGTCGTCGCCCTGCTGCTCATAGGCGGCGGCCTGGCGTGGCTGTTGGACGTGCTCGACCTGGCCACGCTGTCCATACGGGACGGCCTGGCCGCGGGGCTCGTGATCGTGGGCCTCGGCCTGGTGGTCGCCGCCTGGCGGGGCCGCGCCTGGTCGCTGCTGCTGATCGGGGTGCCGGTGGCGCTGGTGATCGCCGGCGGCGAGGTGGTCGACGTCCCCTTCGACGCCGGCGCCGGAGAGCGCCGGGTCGTGGCCGACACCCGTGGCGAGCTCGCCGACCGCCACGAGCTGTTCGCCGGCGCGTTGACGCTCGACCTGCGGGAGGCGCCGCTGTCCGCGACGGGCACGACGTCGGTCGAGGCGGCGGTGGGGTTGGGCAAGCTGCGCGTGATCGTGCCCCGCGACACCAACGTCGACGTCGACGCCCGGGTCAGGGCGGGGAACGTCGCCGGCGACCTGGCGCCGACCCCCGACGAGGGCGGCGTCGATCTTCACGAGACCTTCAGCAGCAACGGCCGCGAGGGCGGCCCGGAGCTCCGGCTCGACCTCCACGTCGGCGTCGGCGAGTTGGTGGTGGACCGTGCCTAGTCATCGCTTCGACCCCGTGGCACTGGTCTGCGGCGGCGTGTTCGTCGCCGTCGGCGTCATCGTGCTCGCCGGCGGTGAGCTGATCGAGGAGGGCCGGGCGTTGGTCCCGGCCGGGCTGATCGCCCTCGGCGTCGCCCTGCTCGTGCACGTCGGCCGCCGGGCGCGTCCGCCCGTGGTCGCGGGGCAGACCGAACCCGCACGCCCCGTCGCCAGCGACGCCGACCTCGACCGCCTGTTCGCCCCGGTCGACGAGGTGCTCGCCCGCTGGGACGCGGAACGGGCCTCGGCCGGCGAGAACGAGACGGATGCCACCGTGGTGGATCCGCCGAGGTCCGACGCCACGGACGACGCCAGGACCGAGGCCGACGGGGTCGAGCCCGACCCGACCGAGGTCGACCCGGGCGAGGCCGACGACACCGAGGCCGACCCGACCGAGGTGGTCGAGCCGACCGAGCGCTACGAGCGGCCGGATCAGTGAGTGCTCAGCTCGCCAGGACGGCCCGGGCGACCAGGTCGGTGCCGAAAGCGGTGAGGATCGCCAGGTAGAGCAAGCCCGTCGCCGCCATCACCGCCGAGTAGTAGCGCTCGCGCAGGGCGGCGCGGGTCACGATCACCAGGCTGATCGTGGTGACCACGCAGGCGACCCAGAACCAGCCCAGCGTCCCGCCGTAGCCGTCGTCGATGGTGCCGCTCAGCACCGAGCCCATCCCGGTGGGCCACAGCAGGGCCACCACCTCGAACGGCCAGATGATCCCCGTCCAGCGGACCATCTCCAGCAGCGGTCCCCGGGCCAGTCCCGGCTGCACCAGGTACCAGTGGCCCAGCAGCATGCCGTCGGAGATCGAGCCCAGGAACGCCGCCCCCACCAGCACCCGCACCACCGACAACAGCGCCGGATCGCCGGCTGCGAGGCCGGCGGCCACCAGTCCGGGGATCCCGACCAGCGGCGCGATCAGGTCGAGCTGCGGCGGGAACTCGGGAGCGGCGGCGTCGGGCCCGTCGGACCGGCGGTCGATGCCGGTCATGGCCGCCACCCGGGCCGAGCGCCGCTCGACACGCTCGCGCTCCCCCGCCACCCCCGCCTTGCGGCGAACGATCGAGACCGCCAACGCCGCCCCGGCGGCGGCCGCCACCGCCAGCGACGATGCCTCGCGCACCGGGACCGGGTCGAGCCAGACGCCCACGGCGAACGCCCCCAACGCCATGGCCATGTAGACCCCGCGCAGCAGCCAGCCGTAGCCAATGCCCACCTGGCGTCCCCGGGTGGTGACCCACAGGAACAGCAGCCCACCGACGGCCCACTGCAGCAGCACCGTGGCGGCATCGAGGCGGATCACGGCGAGCGAGGGTAGGGCGACTCCACTTCTTTGAAGAAAAGCGTGAGCGAGCCGTCAGCCGCCGACGACCGCCAGCCCGTGGTCCACCCGGTTGAGCTCGTCGAGCCCGCCCTCGGCGGCGACGACGATGTCCTCCAGCCGTAGCCCGAACCGGCCCGGCACGTAGATGCCGGGCTCGATCGAGAATGCGTGCCCGGGCGCCAGAGGCGTGGCGTTGCCCTCCACGATGTACGGGTCCTCGTGCGCCTCGACGCCGATGCCGTGCCCGGTCCGGTGGATGAACCGGTCGCCGTAGCCGGCGTCGGCGATGATCCGCCGGGCCGTCGCGTCCACCGCCTCGCATGGCGTGCCCACCGTGGCCGCCGCGGCGGCGGCGCGCTGCGCCTCGTGCAGCACCGCGTAGGCCTCGGCCACTTCGGCTGGCGGCTCGCCCACGTGCACGCAACGGGTGATGTCGCTGCAGTAGCCGACGCCGTCGGCGTCGAGCATGGTCCCGCCGTAGTCGCACAGCACCACGTCCCCCGGCCGAATCACCCGCTCCCCCGCCTCGTGGTGGGGACTCGCGGCGTTCTCGCCCCCGGCCACGATGGCGAAGTTCACGTGCTGGTGCCCCTCGGCCACGATGCGCCGCCCCAAGTCGGCGGACACGTCGGCCTCGGTGCGCCCGACCAGCGGGATGTCACCGGCCTGCAGGTGCGCGGCGATGCGGTCCACGGCCTCGGCGGCCCGGCGGAGCGCCTCGACCTCGGGCTTGTCCTTGACCGCCCGCAGCGGTCCCAGCACGGTGCTCGCCTTGGTGAACCGCGCCGCCGGCAACGCCGCCTGCAGGTCGAGGAGGAACCGGGCCCACGTGTGGTCGCCCACCCCCAGCGTGGCGGCGCCTCCCGCCAGCCCGGCCACGATGGCGACCGGATCGTCGGTCTCGTCCCAGGGGCGCAGGGTGAACACGTCGGGCCGTTCCGTGACCCTCGGCGCCTCGAGCCGCGGAACGACCAACGTGGCCTCGCCGTCGCGGGGCAGCACCAGCATCGTGAGCCGCTCGAGCGGCATGGCCGAGTAGCCGGTCAGGTACGGCAGGTCAGGGCCGACCGACAGCAGCAGCGCGTCGACGCCCAGTTCGGCCATGCGGGTGCGGGCCCGTTCGGCGCGATCAGCCAGCATCCCGAGATGGTACGTGGACGCTGGGTCGCGCCACGTCGCCGCCGGTCCCCGCCGCGGCGCCGGCGGCCTGGCGGGCGTGGTAGCTCGAGCGGGTCAGGGGGCTGGACTCGACGTGGGGAATGCCCAGGGCCTCGCCGACCTCCCGATAGCGCTCGAACGTCGCCGGCTCCACCCAGCGCGCCACCGGGAGGTGGTGGGTCGTGGGCCGTAGGTACTGGCCGATGGTCACGATGTCCACGCCCACCGCCCGCAGGTCGGCCAGCGTCGAGAGCACCTCGTCGTCGGACTCGCCCATGCCCACGATGAGGCCCGACTTGGCCACGAGCTCCGCCTCCTTGGCCCGGGCGAGCACCGACAGGCTGCGGGCGTACCCGGCCGACGGGCGCACTGCGCGCTGCAGCCGGGGGACGGTCTCGACGTTGTGGTTCAGCACGTCGGGCCCGGCGTGGAAGATCGTGGCGAGCGACGCGTCGTCGCCCTTGCAGTCGGGGACGAGCACCTCGATTTGCACGCCGGGCGTGCGCCGCCGGATGGCCCGGATCGTCTCCGCGAACGCCGCTGCGCCGCCGTCGGACAGGTCGTCGCGGGCGACGGCAGTGACCACTGCGAAGCCCAGTCCCATCCGCTCGACCGCGTCGGCCACCCGCTCGGGCTCGGTGGCGTCGAGCGGCTCTGGGTGGCGGGTGTCGACCAGGCAGAATCCGCAGGCCCGCGTGCAGCGCTCGCCGTTGATCATGAACGTGGCGGTGCCATCGGCCCAGCACTCGAAGATGTTGGGGCAGCCGGCCTCCTCGCACACGGTGACCAGCCCGAGGTCGCGCATCGTGTGCTTGAGCCGCAGGAAGCCGGGTGCGGTGCGGAACGTCGATCGGAGCCAGTCCGGCTTGCGAGTGCCGATCTCCAGGCCGTCGCCGACCCCGGCCTGCGCCAGCCGCCCCCGGAGCCGGACCGGGACGGCGCCGTCCCCATCGCTCGCGCCGCCGTCCGCCCCCGGCGTCCGGACCGGCACCGGCTCGCCCGGGCCCTCGCCCCGGCTGAACGCCGAGAGGTCGAGGCCCTCGGACGAGTGACGCCAGACGACGTCCTGGCGGTCGGCGCCGGCCCCCTTGCCCCACAGCGCTGTGGCACGGGCGGCGACGGCGTCGACCATGTCCCGCATCCCGACGTCGATGCCCTCGTCGGCCAGCGACGTCACCTGCTTGTCCGGGATACCGCACGGCACGATGTAGCCCCAGTACCGCATGTCGGGCGCCACGTTGAGGGCGAAGCCGTGCATCGAGCGGCCCCGGGTGAGCCGCACGCCGATGGCGGCGATCTTGCGGGGATTGGCGCCGTCGGGATCGACCCACACGCCCGGGTACTCCCGCAGCCGCCCCACGTTGGGCAGCCCGACGTCTCCCAGCGCGTCGATCAGCAGCTGCTCGACGGACCGGACGTAGGCGACCGTGTCCGCCAAGTGCCGTCGCCTTTCGGCGCCGGCCCTTGGCACCGTTTCTCCCGCTCTTGCAGCTTCGCTGCGAGCCGCTCGGGCACGGCCTCGCGTTCGCTCGGCCTCCGGGCCGTACCTGTCCGCACCGCGCTTGGCCGGCAGCGACACGATGGGGTAACCGACGAGTTGACCGGGACCGTGGTAGGTGACGTCGCCTCCCCGGTCGGTGCGGACGAGCTCGGCCCCCACCTGGGCGGGCGGCACGAGCACGTGGCGCATGTCTGCCCGCTTGCCGAGCGTGTAGACGTGCGGGTGCTCGAGCAGCAGCAGGTGATCGTCGGGCGACGACGCGTGCATCGCCCGCTGCAGCGCCCACGCCTCGCGGTAGGGCACCCGTCCGAGCCAGCGGATCCGAAACGTCATTGCTCTCCGCTCTTGCTGCTTCGCAGCGGGCCGCTCGGGCCTCGCTCGCTCTCTCGCCCTTCGGGACGCTCGCTCATGGCCGAGTTCAGGCGAGCTCGGGGGCCCAGTCGCGGGTCTCGATGATCTCCTTGATCTCCCGCAGGAACGAGGAGGCGTAGGCGCCGTCGAACGCCCGGTGGTCCCAGGTGAGCGTGATGTTGCCCACCGAGTGGATGGCGATCCCCTCGCTGCCGTCGGGCAGGTCGATCACGACCGGGCGCCGCTTGACCCCGTCGGTGGAGACGATCGCCACCTGCGGCTGGTTGATGATCGGCAGCGTCATGGTGGTGCCGAACGGGCCGGGGTTGGTGATGGTGAACGTCCCCCCGGCGATGTCGTCGGGGCCCAGTTGCTTGCCCCGGGCCCGCCGGGCCAGGTCGCTGATCTCGCGGGCCAGCGCCCGCAGCCGCTTGCCGTCGGCGTCGTGGATGACCGGCACCATCAGCCCCTTGAAGTCGAGGTCGACGGCGATGCCGAGGTTGACGTAGTTGTGCACGATCAGCTCGTTCTCGCCGAAGCTGGCGTTGACCTCGGGGTACTCCCGGATCGCGTCGACCACGGCCCGGCTGATGAACGGCAGGTAGGTGAGGCTGAAGCCCTCGGCGGCCTTGAACGCCTCCCGCTCGGCGGACCGCACCCGCTCCACGCCCTCGAAGTCGACCTCGATCGACGCGTACACGTGCGCCGAGGTCTGCTTCGAGCGGATCATGTGCTCGGCCGTCCGCCGCCGAATGTTGGTGTGGGCGATGGTGGTGTCTCCCCCGGCGACGCGCCGGGCGGCGGGCTGCGGCGCCGGCGCCTGCGCCGCCGGGGCGGCGGCGGGTGCGGGCGCTGCGGGCTGCGCGGGAGCGGCGGGCGCTGCCGGTTGGGCCGGAGCCGCCGGAGCCGCCGGAGCCGCCGGCGCTGCCGGTGCGGCCGGGGCGGGTGCCGCGGCGGCTGCAGCCGCGCCGCCCTGATCGAGCATGGACAGCACGTCGTTGCGGGTGATGCGTCCCCCCGGCCCGGTGCCCACGATGGCGGCGGGGTCGAGGTTGTTCTCGGAGATCAGCCGTCGCACGACCGGGGACAGCAGACGGCCGTTGCTCGCGGGCGCCCCCTCGGCCGGCGCCGCCGGTGCGGGCGCCGGGGCCTCGGGGGCCGGGGGCGCCTGCGCCGCCGGCGCCGCGGCAGGTTCCTGGGACGGTTGTGGTTGCTCGGCAACCGTTTCGGTCCCGGAAGCAGGGGCGGCCTCGGCCGGTTGCCCGGGTGGCGCCTCTGCGGGCGCCTCCTCGGCCGGCGCCTCCGCCGGTGCTTGCTCCTCGGCGGCGGGTGGCTCGGCGGGCGCCTGCTCAGCCGGCGCCTCGGCAGGGGCGGCCCCGGCGTCGCCGATGCGGGCGAGCACGACGCCGACGTCCACCGTCTCGCCCTCCGGCACCAGGATCTCGGAGAGCACGCCGCTCACCGGCGACGGCACCTCGGAGTCGACCTTGTCGGTCGAGACCTCGAACAACGGCTCGTCCTCGGCGACCTGCTCGCCGACCTGCTTGAACCACTTGGTGATCGTGCCCTCGGTGACGGTCTCACCGAGCTGGGGCATCTGGATGTCGCCCATCGGGTCCTTTCGATCTAGTGCAGCCGGCGGCCGGTCATGTCGAGCACCGTGTCGCCGAACAACTCCGACAGCGTGGGATGCGGCTGGATGAACTGGGCCACCTCGTCGACGGTGGCCTCCCAGTTGACGGCCAGGTAGCCCTGCCCCAGCTGCTCGGTCACCCACGGCCCGACCATGTGCACGCCGATGATCTGGCCGGCCCGGCCGTCGGGGCCCTTGGCGGCGATGATCTTCACCAGCCCCTCCTGGTCGCCGATGATCTTGGCCCGGCTGTTGGCGCTGTAGCGGTGCTTGGAGGCGACGACGTCGAAGCCGGCCTCCTTGGCCGAGTCCTCGGTGTGGCCGGCGAACGCCACCTCGGGCTGGCAGTAGATGCCCCACGGCACGCGGCCGTAATCGATCGGCACCGCCGGCTCCCCGAGGATGCCAGTGATGGCCACGATCGCCTCGGCGAAGCCCACGTGCGCCAGCTGCGGCGTGTTGATGCAGTCGCCCACTGCCCACACGCCCTGCTCTCCGGTGCGGCACAGCTCGTCGACGACCACGAACCCCCGCTCGTCGATCTGCACACCCGTGCCGTCGAGGCCGAGGTCCTCGGTGGCCGGCTTGCGGCCGACCGAGACGACGACCACGTCGGTCTTGATGGGATCGCCGCCCTCGACGTTGACGACGGTCCCGCCGTCCGACGGCTCGTGCCCGGTGACCTTGACGCCGGTGCGGACCTCGATCCCCCGCTTCTTGAACGACCGCTCGACGACCTGGGCGGCGTCCTTGTCGACCCCGGGCAGGATCTTGGGCAGCACCTCCAGCACGGTCACCTGCGTGCCCATGTCGGCCAGCATCGAGGCGAACTCGCAGCCGATCGCCCCGCCGCCGATGATCACCGCGGTGCCCGGCACCTCGGGGATCGACAGCACCTCGTCGGACGTCATGACGATCTTGCCGTCGACGTCGAAGCCGGGGATGGAGCGGACCTCGGAGCCCGCCGCAATGATCACGGCATCGCCGGTCACCTCGACGTCGCCCGACTCGCCGCCGGAGATGGTGACCCGGCGACCGGCGTGCAGCCGGCCGTGCCCGTCGTAGATCGTCACCTTCCGGCCCTTGAGCAGCGTCGTCACGCCGCCCACCAGCTCGTCGACGACCGCCTGTTTGCGCTGCATGGTCACCGACCAGTCGACCTGGGGCTCGCCGGCGTTGATGCCGAACGACGCCGCCTCCTGGACGGTCCGGTAGACGTGGGCGGTCTCGAGCAGCTCCTTGGCGGGGATGCAGCCCACGTTGAGGCAGGTGCCCCCGATCCAGCGCTTCTCGACGAGGGCCATGTTGAGCCCGGCGCTGGCGCCGTAGAGCGCCGCTGCGTAGCCGCCGGGGCCGCCGCCGATGACGACGACGTCGAAGTGATCGGCCGTGGGGACCACCTCCAAGGATCGTGTGGTGGGCCGTACGCCGCGACTCTACCGGCCGGATCCCGAGCGCTGACCAGGCTCCCTCAGAGCACCAGGGCCACCTGGATGGCGAATGCCACCAGGATGGCCAGGCCGCAGAGGAGGGCCGCGAAGATCAGGCGCCGGGTGCTCAATTGATCGCTCGCTCACTTGGCTCGCTCACAGGGTCCGCCCGCGAGGTTAGGTCGGCCATCTGCCAGACCCGTGGCGAACCGGCGTCCCAAAGCGCCGAAAACCGTCCTCGTCACAACCGAACGCCGGAACAAGCGCCGGCGCCACGGCGCTACGGTGCCCTGCCGCATGCCCGCGCCCCCCGGACTCCCGGCCTCCTACGCCCCCCGGCTCGAGGCCCATCTGGCCGAGCTGAGCGCCGGGCACGGCGTGCCGGGCGCCGTGTGCGGCGTCGTCTCCGGGGACGAGACGACCGTGGCGACGTGTGGCGTGGCCAACGCCGCCACCGGCGTCGAGGTCACCCCGGACACGCTGTTCCAGCTCGGGTCCCTCAGCAAGCTGTACACCACGACCCTGCTGCTCCAGGCGCAGGCCGCCGGCTTGGCGGCGCTGGACGAGCCAGTGCGGGCCCAGCTCCAGGAGTTCTCGGTGGCCGACCCGGGCGCCACCATCGAGATCACGCCCCGCCACCTGCTCACCCACACGAGCGGCATCGAGGGTGACCACCTGGTCGACACCGGCTGGAACGACGACGCGCTCCAGCGCTACGTGGCCACGCTCGCGGCGCTCGGCCAGATCCATCCGCCGGAGGAGACCTACAGCTTCTGCAACACCGGGTTCGGCGTGGCCGGCCGGCTGCTCGAGGTGGCCACCGGCGACCACTTCGACCGGGTGCTTCGGCGGCGCCTGGCCCGCCCGCTCGGCTGTACGTCCACGCTCACGCTGCCCCAGCACGCGCTGCTCCACCGAGTCGCGGCCGGCCACGTCCACGCGCCGGGAGGCGCCGCGACCCGCCAGCAGCGCTGGTCCCTGGCCCGCTCCAACGGCCCCATGGGGGGCGTGATGGCGCCGGCGGCCGAGCTGCTCGCCTTCGCCCGGCTGCACCTCGACGGGGGCCGGGCGGCCGACGGGGCCTACCTGCTCACCCCCGCCGCGGTGGCCAGCATGCAGGAGCCGCAGGTGGAATCGCCCCTGCCGGGCGAGGAGCAGGCGCTGGGCTGGACCGTGCGCCGTTGGGGGACGCTCACCTGCCTCGGGCAGGACGCCGACACCATCGGCCAGCGGGCCTTCCTGCGGGTGGTGCCGGAGCGCCGCTTCGCCCTGTGCGTGCTCACCAACAGCCCGCCGGGAGTGGCGCTCGCCCGGGAGCTGATCGGCCGAGTGGCGGCCGACCTGCTCGACGTCGATGCATCTCCCGTGGCGCCGCGTCCCGAGCCGGCCGCGGCGCTCGACCTCGGCCGCTACGTCGGCAGCTACGAGCGGCTGCACCAACGGGTGGACGTCGCGGCGGACCCGGAGGCCGGCCCCGACACAGGCAGGCCGGCGGCCCTCGTCGCCAGCACCGAGCCATCGGGCGTGCTCGGTGCGCTCGGGATCGAGCCGCTGCGCCTGTCCCTGCGGTTGGTGGATCCGGAGGCCGGCGCCTTCGTGACCCGCGATCCCCGCACCGGCACGGAGGAGATGGTCGTGTTCGCCGGATCGGGCGACGGCGCGGCGTCCGGCGTCTACCTGGACGGCCGGCTCCACCGCCGCGTCGGCTGAGGACCCGGTCAGACCCCGGTGAGGATCGCCCTCACCTCGTCGATGCTGTCGGCCGTCACCAGCACCAAGACCTCGTCGCCGGGGAGCAGCCGCGTATCGCCGCGGGGGACGACGACCCGGTCGTTGCGCAGCACCGCCACCACCGTCGAGTCGCGCGGGAAGTCGAGCCCCATCACCTCGTTGTTGGCCGCCGGGCTCTCGCTGGCCAGCGTCACCTCGATCAGGCTGGCCCGCCCGCCCTCGAACGACAGCAGCCGCACCAGCGACCCCACGCTCACCGCCTCCTCGACCAGCGCCGTCAGCAGGTGCGGGGTCGACACGGCCACGTCGACGCCCCAGTTCTCGTTGAACAGCCACTCGTTCTTGGGGTTGTTGACCCGGGCCACGACCCGGGGCACGGCAAACTCCTGCTTGGCCAGCAGGCTGATGACCAGGTTGTCCTCGTCGTCACCGGTGACCGCCGCCACCACGTCGGCGTCGCTCAACCCGATGCCGCGCAGGCTCTCGACCTCGCAGGCGTCGGCCACGTGCCACGTTGCGCCCGCCGGGTAACCGGTCGACCGCATGCGGCTGACGTGGTCGCCGTCCTGCTCGATGATGTGGACCTCGTGCCCGGCCCGCTGGAGCTCGTCGGCGATGAACGTGCCAACGGCGCCACCGCCGGCGATGACGACCTTCATAAAGGGCCCCCGACTCGGCCGAAGGCCGAGGCCGTCATCGTCCGTGCTGCAGGGCGGGGTGTGGATGGGCGCCGCACGTTCATCTGTGCCCACTCCCGCCGCGGGACCGGGCGGCGCTGCCGAGGTGCTCGTCGACCTCGAAGACCCGGCCGGTGGCGACGGCGAGGTACACGATGTCGCCGTCCTGGGTGACGAGGTCGGGCGTCGCGATCTGGGCGTTGCCCATGCGGGATACTGCGACCGCCCGGGCCACGCCCGGGATCTCGATCTCGCCGAGCGGGCGCCCCGCCCAGCTGGCGGCCACCTCCCGCTCCACCAGGGCCACGCCGGCGCTGGGATCGATCCAGTCGCTCTCCTCGGCGTCGGGGATCAGCCGGCGCAGGACCCGGTCGATGGTCCACTGGACGGTGGCGATCGTGGGGATGCCGAGTCGCTCGTAGATCACGGCCCGCCTCGGGTCGTAGATGCGGGCGACGACCCGTTCGATGCCGAACGTCTCGCGGGCCACCCGGGCGATGAGGATGTTGGAGTTGTCGCCGCTGGTCACCGCCGCCACGGCGTCGGCGTCGTGGATGCCGGCCTCCTCCAGGCGCTCGCGGTCGAAGCCCACGCCGATTACCTGCTTGCCCGAGAAGCCGCTGTGGAGCCGCCGAAACGCCCGCGGGTTCTTGTCGACGATGGCGACCGAATGGCCCTTGTCCTCGATTATGCGGGCGAGTCCGGAGCCGACCCGCCCGCAGCCGACGATCACCACGTGCATCGGGCCGACGCTACTGCACTGCTGGCCAGGGCTTGGAACCCCTCGGAGGGGCGGGCGCAGCTCGCCCTTGCGCCGTCGCAACTCTGTAAGGCATCCTTATCGAGCCATGCGTAGGGTCGTTTCTGGTCTGGAGCAGGGGGGCACGACGGCTCGATGATCGTTTGCCATTGCCAGGTCGTCTCCGACAAGACGATCCGGGCCGAGATCGAAGCCGGCGCCCGCACCGTGGCCGATGTCGCCCGCCGCTGCGGCGCGGCAACCGGTCCCCGCTGCGGCGCCTGCCGGCCCACGATCGAAACGCTCTTGGCGGTCTATTCGGCGCCCGAGGCGGCACAGCCCGCGGCGTGACGCTTCGGCCCGACCCCCAAACGCTCCCATTCTCCGCCCACGCTGGGAAGTAGCCTCGGCGGGATGCAAGCGCCGCCCGAGATCATCGAGTTGCTCAACGAGGTGCTCACGGCCGAGCTCACGGCGGTCAACCAGTACTTCGGGCACGCCAAGATGCAGGACAACTGGGGCTACAAGCGCCTCGCCGACCGTGCCCGCAGCGAGTCGATGGACGAGATGCGCCACGCCGACGAGCTGATCGAGCGCATCCTCTACCTGGAGGGCATGCCCAACCTGCAGCGCCTCGGCTCGGTGCGACTGGGCGAGGACCCGGTCGAGCAGCTCCGTCTCGATCTCGACCTCGAGCGCGACGCCGTGGCCCGCTTCAACCGGGGCATCGCGCTGGCGGTCGAACGCGGCGACAACGGCACCCGCCACCTGCTCGAGGAGATGCTCACCTCGGAGGAGGACCACGTCGACTGGCTGGAGACCCAGCTCGGATTGGTCGAGTCCCTGGGCGAGCAGCTGTACCTGAGCGAACAGCTACACAGCTGAGCCGAGCGATCCCGGCTCAGAACCCCGCCCGCGGCGGGACCTGCTCGCCGGGCCCCGCCTGTGCGCTCAGCAGGTCGCGGATCTCGGTGAGCAGCGCGGCCTCGTCGGACAGCTCCTCGGGCGCAGCCTCCTCCTCGCCCCGCCTCCGCCGCTCGTTGAGCACGTTGATCGGCTTGACGATGAAGAAGAACACGGCGGCGGCGATGAGCACGAACCGGATGACGGCGTTGATCACGTCGCCATACCGGAACTGGCTGTCGTTGATCGTGAAGACGAGGTCCTCGTAGTTGCTCCCTCCGATCATGCCGATCAACGGTGTGATGAGGCCCGCCACGATGGCGTTGACGATGCCGGTGAAGGCGATGCCGATGATGACCGCGACGGCGAGGTCGATGACGTTGCCGCGCGAGATGAAATCCCGGAACTCCTTGTACACGTTCGTCACCGCTCGTCCTCCGCGAGGTTGGGGTTTGGCAGAACCGACGCCGTACCGTACCCACCCTCGGAGCACGTAGGGAGGGGTTCATGGAGGTCGCGATCACCGGCGCCAGCGGCCTGATCGGGTCCGCGCTGGCCCGGTCGCTGCGCGACGAGGGGCACACGGTGCGGCCCCTCGTCCGCCCGTCGTCGGGCCGAACGAGCCCCGGCGCCGGCGATCCCGCCGCCATCCGCTGGGACCCCGCAGCCGGCACGATCGACGTCGAACGGCTGGACGGCATCGACGCTGTCGTCCACCTCGCCGGTGCCGGCATCGGCGACAAGCGCTGGTCGCCCAGCCGCAAGCGCGAGATCCGGGAGAGCCGCACCCGCGGCACCGAGCTGCTCGCCCGCACGCTGGCCGGGCTGGCCCGCCCGCCCGCCGTGCTCGTCTCGGGCTCGGCCGTCGGCTACTACGGCGACCGCGGCGACGAGCAGCTCACCGAGGCGAGCGGGCCCGGCGACGATTTCCTTGCCGACCTGGTCCAGGCGTGGGAGGCGGCCGCCCAGCCGGCGGTCGACGCCGGCATCCGCAGCGTGTTCACCCGCAGCGGTGTCGTGCTCTCGGCCGACGGCGGGATGCTGCCCAGGCTGCTTCCCCTGTTCCGCTTCTGCCTCGGGGGCCGCATGGGCTCCGGCCGCCAGTGGCTGCCGTGGGTGTCGATCGACGATGAGGTGCGGATCGTCCGCTTCCTGATCGAGCGCGACGACATCTCCGGACCGGTGAACGTGACGGCACCCGCCCCGGTCACGAACGCCGAGTTCGCCAAGGCGCTGGGCGCGGCGCTGCACCGTCCCGCAGTGCTGCCGGTGCCGGCCTTCGGGCCCCGGCTGGTGTTCGGGCGGGAGATGGCCGACGAGCTGCTGTTCGTCAGCCAGCGCGTCGTGCCGGGCGTGCTCGGCGACGCCGGCTACGCGTTCACGCACCCCGAGCTGGCGAGCGCCCTGCGGGCCGCGGTCGGCTCCTGATGGGGGGGCCCGGCCGGCCCGGCGTGGCCGCGTTCGACTTCGACGGCACGCTCACCCGGCGGGACACGCTCCTTCCGTTTCTCCGGCGGGCCTGCGGCACCTGGCCCGTGGCCCGGGCGGCGGTGGTGGCGGCGCGCCGCAGCCGCGATCGCGACGCCTTCAAGGTGTTGGTGATCGGCCGGCTCTTCCGGGGCTGGCCGGTCGAGCGACTCGACGCCCTCGGGCGCGCCTACGTGCCCCACCTCCTCGGGGCGCTGCGTCCCGAGTCGCAGGAGCGGCTCCACTGGCATCGGCGGCAGGGCCACGCCGTCGTCATCGTGTCGGCGTCCCTGGGCGCCTACCTGCGCCCGCTGGCTGAGCACCTCGAGCTGGACGACGCCCTGGCCGTCGAGCTGGTGAGCGACGCCGGCGGCACGCTCACCGGTGAGGTGGTGGGCGGCCTCAACACCCGCGGCCCCGAGAAGGTGGCCCGGCTGCGCGGCTGGATCGACGCGAGGTTCGGGCCGGGCACCGACGTCGAGCTGTGGGCGTACGGCGACTCGTCGGGCGACGACGAGCTGTTGGCGGCCGCCGACCACCCCACGTGGATCGGCCGCCGCGCCCGCACGCCCACTTTTTGCCCGCAGAACGACCAAGCGGCTACTTCGGCTGCATCCGCACGCCGCCGTCGACCCGGATGACCTCTGCGTTCATGTAGCTGTTGGACAGGAGCTCGAGCGCCATCCCGGCGAACTCGTCGGCCGTGCCGAGCCGGTGGGGGAACAGCACGTCGCGCTTGAGCCGCTCCTTGAACTGCTCGCTGGCCTCGCCCTCGCCGTAGATGGGCGTGTCGATGAGCCCGGGGGCGATGCAGTTCACCCGGATGCCGACCACCGAGAGGTCGCGGGCGACCGGCAGGGTCATGCCGACGACGCCGCCCTTCGACGCCGAGTAGCTGGCCTGGCCGATCTGCCCGTCGAAGGCTGCCACCGAGGCCACGGTGACGATGGCGCCACGCTCGCCGTCGTCGTTGACCGGCTCGGTCTGCGACATGGCGGTGGCGGCCAGGCGGATGCAGTCGAACGTGCCGACGAGGTTGAGCTCGATCACCCTGCGGAAGCGGTCGAGGTCGTGGGCCGACTCGTAGCGCCCGTCCTTGCCGATGGTGCGGGTGGCCCAGCCGATGCCGGCGGCGGTGACGAGGGCCCGCAACGGTCCGAGCTCCTTGGCGGCTTCGACGGCGGCGATGATCTGGTCGCTCTGGGTCACGTCGCAGGGGACGAAGAGCCCTTCGATCTCCTTGGCCAGAGGGTCGCCCTTGTCCTGCTGGCGGTCGAGGTCGGCGAGGACGACCCTCGCTCCCCGCCCGGCGAGTGCTCGTGCGGTGGCGGCGCCGAGGCCCGAGGCGCCTCCGGTGACGATGGCAGAGATCCCGTTGAGCTCCATTCGAGGAGAGTACGGTCGGTCGCAGACCGACGCCATTAGGGGTGGCGGGTGGGGGTCGGGCCGGAGACTCTATTGACGCCCTGGTCAAGCGAGCGAACCTGCTCAGCCGCCCGACAGTCCCCAGAACGCGCCGGTCAGGCCGACCTCCCGGAAGTACGCAGCTGCGCCGACGGGGTCGCGGCGGGTGTAGCCCCGGTCGAGCCGGCCGTCGTACCAGTGCTGAGCCAAGCGCCACAAGGTGGGCAGGTCCATGACGTAGCCGCGGCGGTGGCCGGTGGTGGCCAGCCAGGCCTCGACGCAGGCGTGGCCGCAGAACAAGCGCTGATTGCTGCAGGTGTGCACCACGTCGTCCCACATCTCGGCCGCCGGCACCAGGAAGTGGGCGACCTGGTCGCCGGGCGGCGGGCCGTCACGACCGACGACCCAGGCGTGGGGCGCCCCGCAGCGGGGACAGCGGGTCGAGACCAGGACCTCGTGCTCGTCGGGCAGCAGGTGCGGCAGCGCGAACGAGTCCCAGGCGCAGCCGCCCCACCACAGCGTCCGTTCCCCCATGACGGCGAACCCCAGCGGCACCGACGCGAACGGGTGGGCCATGACGATGGCACCGTCGGCGTCCAGCACCACGTGGCGGGCATCGGCCAGCCGCCGGAGGCTGGCATGGACGTCGTCCGCCGTCAGGCCCGCAGCGGCGGCCAGCTCGGCAACCGAGGGCGCCCGGCCCGTGCCTGCGAACCCCCGGTACACCGCCAGCCGGACATCCTCGTCGTGATCGGGCACGACACCAGTCTGCCGGCGACCCACCGCTGCCCCGGAGCTCAGCCGGAGTCGAGCGTCGCGGCCCATTCCTCGAGGTCCGGGTCCGGCTGCAGCACCAGCATCACGAACCGCACTGGGCGGCGGCGGTCGTTGCCGTAGGCATGCGGCCGGTCGGCGTGGAACAGGGCGGCCCCACCGGGCCCCACCGGGTAGGCGACGCCGTCGACCTCCACCGTGAGTGTCCCGTCGATCACGTGGAGCATCTCCCGGGTGCCCTCGACGTGCGGCTCGGAGGCGTGCCGGTCGCCCGGGGCCAGCGTCCAGCGCCAGAGCTCGAGGTGGTCGCGCTCGTCCGAGCCCACCAGCAGGTCGCCCCAGCTTCCGTCGCTGCCGGTCCACAGCCGTGCGACCTCGGCGGGCTGGACCACCCTGACCGCGGGCGCCTCGTGCAGCTCGACCAGGCGGGCCAGCGACACCCCGAGCGTCTCGGCGATCTTGCACATCGTGCCCAGGCTGGGGTTGGTCCGTGCGCCCTCGAGGTGGACCAGCATGCCCTTGCTCACCCCGCTGCGGGAGGCGAGCTGATCGAGGCTCCAGCCCCGGGCGGTGCGGAGCCGGCGGGTGTTGCGGGCGACGGCGGCGGCGACCGCGGCGGCGTCGGGCATGCGGTGCATCGTACCGACCGGGTGGTGCATCACACCGACCGGAGATCTAGAGTGCACCGTACGGTCAATGCAGTGCACCCGCTCCCGGGCCGCAGCCTCGCCCACGACCCGATCAGACCAGACCCAGCCACCACATGGCCGCACTCCTCGCCCTCACCGCTGCCGCCGCCTACGGGGTCGGCGACTTCCTCGGCGGCATCGCCGCCCGCCGGGAGCCGTCGACCGCGGTCGTGCTGTGGTCGCACATCGTCGGTCTCGCCACGCTCCTCGCGGCTGCGCCCGCCATCGGCGGCGACCTGACGCCGCGGGGGCTGGCCGTCGGCGGTGTGGCGGGCCTCGTCGGAGGGGTGGGCGTGGCGCTGTTGTACCGGGGGCTCTCCATCGGGTCGATGAGCGTGGTCGCGCCGATCGCCGCCCTGCTGTCGGGAGCCGTGCCGGTGTTGGCCGGCATCGGCTCCGGCGAGCGGCCGCCCGCGGCCGCTGTCGGTGGTATCGGCCTGGCTCTCGTGGCCGTCACGCTCGTGTCGCGGGAGCCGGGCGATCATCCCGGCGTCGTCACTCCCGCGACGCGGCGCCTGCAACCCCTGCTGCTCGCCCTGGGCGCCGGCGTCGCCTTCGGCCTGTTCTTCGTCGCCCTCGATCGGGCCGGCAGCGATGTGGGCATCTGGCCCCTGGTGGGCGCACGCGTCGCATCCGTCTCGCTGTTCGCCGCCCTGGGCGCCGCCCGCGTGACCGCCGCCAGGCCACCGCGAGCCGCCCTGGGGGCGGCGTTCGGGTGCGGCCTGCTCGATGCCGCGGCCAACGTGCTGTACGTGCTGGCGCTGACGCACGGCCTGCTGTCGGTGGTCGCGGTGCTCACGGCGCTCTATCCGGCCGGCACCGTGCTGCTCGCCCGTTACGTGCTCGGCGAGCGGCTGACCGGCGTGCAGCGGACCGGCTTGGCGGTCGCCGGCCTAGCGGCGGTGCTCATCGCCTCATAGCGGCCACCGTGAACCGTCAACCGAGCCAGCCGACCGACCGTTTGGCGGGCTGACGAGACACAACTATCATGTTTCACCTATGGGCACCGACCTCGGCTACGACATGTTCGACGCCGACAACCACTTCTACGAGGGCCGCGACGCGTTCACCCGCTACCTCGACCCCCGTTACGCCGGCGAGTTCCTGTGGATGACCGACGAACGGGGCCGCACCCACGTCATCCTCCACGGCAAGTTCTGGCCCTACATCCCCAACCCCACCTTCGACCCCATCGCCGTCCCGGGCTCGATGGAGCTGATGTTCCGGGGGAAGAAGAGCCGCCAGCAGCTGGCCGCCGAGGGCATCCACATCCTCGAGCCGCTGGCCAGCCGCCCGGAGTACATGGACCGGTCCGCCCGCCTGAAGCGCATGGACGAGCAGGGCATCGAGGCGTGCTGGATGTTCCCCACGATGGTCTCGGGGGTGGAGCATCAGACCAGCGACGACGTCGACCTCACCTATGCCCTGCTGAACGCCCTCAACCGCTGGATCCTCGACGAGTGGGGCTTCGGCGCCGAGGGACGCATCTACTCGATGCCGGTGGTGTCCCTCGCCGATCCGGACCGGGCGGTGGCTCAGCTGGAGCTCGGCCTCGAGCACGGTGCCCGGGCGGTGATGATGCGGCCGTCCCCCGTGCCGACCGCGCTCGGGTACCGCTCCCCGGGCGACCCGATGTTCGACCCCTTCTGGGCCCGTGCCGCGGAAGCCAACGTGGCGGTCACCTGCCACGCCGGCGAGACCGGGTACCACGAGTATGCGGGGGATTGGACGGGCCGCCGCCAGCTCGAACCGTTCAAGAACGTCAACCCCACCGACATGATGTTCGTGGAGGGACGGGCGGTCGCCGACTTCATCACCGCGCTCACCGTCCACGGCACGTTCGACCGCCACCCGGCTCTGCGCGTCGTCACCATCGAGAACGGCTGCGGCTGGGTCCCCGACCTCATGCGGCGGTTCCGCAAGTACTACAGCCACTACCGGGAAGCCTTCCCCGGCGACCCGTTCGAGCAGTTCTCGCGGAACATCTGGATCTCGCCGTTCTGGGAGGACGACATCGCGGAGCTGGCCCAGTACCTGCCGGTCGAGCACATCCTCGCCGGCTCCGACTGGCCGCACGCCGAGGGCCTGAGCGAGCCGACCGACTTCGCCAAGAGCCTGCACGACTTCGACGCCGCCACCCAACGCCTCATCATGCGCGAGAACGGTCTCGCCCTCGTCTCCTGACGGAGCCGACGAGGGGGGCTAATGGGGTTAGTGGAAGGTCTCGCCGGCGTTGGTGTCGATCGACTGGCCGGTCATCGCCGCCGACAGGTCCGACGCCAGGAAGATCACGGCCCGGGCGCACTCCTCGTCGGTCGCGAGGTCGGGCAGGGACACGTCGTCCCGCATTCGTTGCAGCTGCTGCTCGACGGTCATGCCCCGCTCCTCGGCGAGGCGGGGCAGGCCGCGCTGGAGCGGCTCGCCCCACATGCGGCCCGGCACCACCGTGTTGACCCGGATCCGGTACGGCCCCAGCTCCCGGGCCAGCACCTGCGCGGCGGTGAGCAGCGCCGCCTTCGATGCCGCGTAGGGTCCCCGACCGGGGAACACCCGCCGCACGATCTGCGACCCGACGAACACGACCGACCCGCCGCCGCGCCGCTTGAGCGCCGGCAGCGCCGCCTTCACCAGGCGCAGGGACCCGAACAGGTTCACCTCGAACGCCGGCCGCCAATCGTCGAGGTCGGCGCTCTCGAGCGTGGCGCCGCGGGTCATGGCCGCGGCGTTGGCGACGACGCAATCGACCCCGCCGAACGAGTCCTCGGCGCCGGCCACCAGCGCCGCACAGTCGGCGTCGCGGGTGACGTCGCAGCGCCCGAACGCGGCCACCCGCCCGTAGCGTGCGCACAGCTCGCCGGCCAGCCCCTCGCCGAAGTCGGCGGAGCGCGCCCCCATCATCACCGACGCTCCCGCCGCACAGGCGTTCTCGGCGATGTGGCGACCGAGACCAGGGCCCACACCGCTGAGCACGACGACACGTCCCTCGAGCAAGCCCTTTGCGGTATCTGTCAAGGCGGTTCCCTCCCTGCGGGCAGTCGAACGTTCGGTAGATTCTCGCCGATCTCACGATCGGGTTCACACCATGCGGCCAGATGCGTGCCGCACCACACCTAGAGGGGAATCATGCGACGGCGATCCCGACTCATTGCATTGCTGACGGCGTTCCTGCTGTTGGCCTCGGCCTGCGGCGACGACAGCGACGGCGACAGTGCCGCGGACACGGGGGACGACGGCTCCGGCACGTCAAGCGCGCCCGCGAGCGACGACGAGGCCTGCACCGAGGACCGCGCCGGCGGCGAGGTCACGTTCGGCACGCTGATCCCGACCTCGAGCCTCGACCCCACGGTGGCGCTCGGGTCCGGCAGCGCCGGGGCGGTCGAGCTGACGGCGCTCTACGACACGTTGTTGCGCTACGACCCCGAGTCCGGGGAGTTCGAGCCGCACGTGGCCGAGTCGTTCGAGGCCAGCGACGACCTCACGGAGTGGACGATCACCCTGCGCGAGGGCATCACCTTCGGCAACGGCGACCCGCTGACCACCGAGGCCGTCCGCTACAGCATGGATCGGATGAAGCAGGCGTCGGTGTCGTCGGCGCAGGGTGCCAACCAGATCGCCGAGATGGAGATCGTCGACGACCGCACCATGGTCTTCCATCTCACCGGCCCGGTCGGCGACTTCGCCTACGTGCTGGCCGAGGACGCCGGCAGCATCGTCAACCCTGCCGTGGTGGAGGCCATGGGCCCCGAAGCCTTCGGACTCAACCCGGCCGGCGCCGGCGTGGGGCCCTACGAGATCGAGCGCTTTGCCCCCAACGAAGAGGTGGTCATGACCGCCAAGGACGACTACTGGGGCGGGCCGGTCTGCATCGACACCCTGCGCTTCGTCTGGGTGCAGGGTGGGCAGGCCACCTACGACGCGTTCCAGACGGGCGAGCTCGACATGGCGTTCATCACGGAGCCGCCGGTCGTGGCGCGGGCCAAGGACGACGGCGTGACCGGCTACGGCAACGTCGCCGGCGCCCACCAGAACCTCTACATGAATCAGGGCATCGCCGGTGAGGCGGTGACGAGCGACCTCCGGGTCCGCCAGGCCATCGCCCACGCCCTCGACCTCGACACGCTCAACGAGCGGGTGGCCGACGGCGAGGGCATCCCCACGTCGCTGCTGCTGCCACCCGACAGCCCGATCGGCGCGGAGGGCGCCGAGGAGATCGAGAACGACCCCGACCTGGCCACCGAGCTGATCGACGAGTACAAGGCCGAGACCGGCTGGGACGGTGGCATCCGCCTCCTCGGCGGTGACACGCCCGAAGGGCAGGAGATGACGATCACCGTGGAGGCCATGCTGGAAGCCGTCGGGCTCGAGGTCACGGTCGAGAACGTGCCCCAGGAGAGCCTGACCGAGCGGGTCGTCATCAACCCCAACTTCGATCTGGTGCTGTGGGGTCAATCGATCTTCGAGGAGTCGCCGATGGCGCGGCTCAACGCCTGGGAGTCGGACAGCACCCGCAACCGGACGGGCTACGGCGACCCGGACATGGACCAGGCGCTGGAGCAGCTGCGGATGGCCGTCACCCGCGACGACAAGCGCGAGGCCATGAGCGAGGTCCAACAGGTCTGGAACGAGACCGTGCCGTCCGCCGTCCTGTTCGCCCGCGAGGAGTTCGTGGCGACGTCGGACAGCATCCACGGGCTGGTGTACTCCCGGGACACCGTCCCGATGTTCCACGACGCCTACGTCGAGGAGTAGCCGAACGCGATTCTGCCCGCGCCCACCGTCGATATCGGCGGTGAGCGCGGGCAGAACGCGTGCGGGACTGTCAGTCGGACTTGGCCGGGGGCTCCGACGGCGTGAACCGGTAGAGGCGCTCGGCGTTGCCCCGCAGGATCTTGTACTGCACGTCCTCGGGCAGGCCGTTCAACCGCTCGTGGGCGAGCTTGATCGAGTGGGGCCACGTCGTGTCGGAGTGCGGGTAGTCCGTCTCGATCATGACGTTGTCCTCGCCGACGACATCGAGCATGCGCAGCCCGGTCATGTCGTCGATGAAGCAGCCGTAGAAGTGCTCGCGGTAGTCGCGGTACACGTCGATGGCGTGCACGTCGACGTCCTGGTTGACGGCGTGCGCCCCCTCGGCCGAGCCCTGGTACTGCAGGCCCTTGGCCACCCAGTACTTCTGCGTGTTGAGCACCTGGTTGGCACGCTCCAGGAACCACGGGATCCAGCCGATCGAGCCTTCGGACAGGGCGATCTTGGTGCCGGGGAACCGCTGCAGCAGGCCGCTGAAGATCCACGACAGCATGCAGCCCGCCGGCCGGATCGCCCCCATCGACATGTTGGCCATGAACGGCGAGTTCGACGACACCTTGTACATGGTCGACGACGAGCCGATGTGGATGGACAGGACCTGCTCGTTGTCCTGCGCGGCGGCGATCACCGGGTCCCAGTAGCGGCTGGGGTCGTGGATGGTCGGAAGGCCGAGGGGCTCGAAGTTCTCGGAGAAGCAGAAGGAGTGCGATCCCTTGGCCGCCGTGCGCTCGATCTCCTGGACCGCGAGCTGCGGGTCCCAGAGGGGGATGATCGTGAGCGGGATGTACCGTCCCGGCGCCGTGGCGCACCACTCGTCGATCATCCAGTCGTTGTAGGCCTTGACGCACAGGAGCGCGAGCTCCTTGTCCGAGGCCTCGTAGAACAGCTGGCCGCAGAAGCGCGGGATCGACGGGAAGTTCAGCGACCCCAGGATCCCGGCCTCGTCCATGTCGGCGAGCCGGGCCTTGGGGTCGTAGCAGCCGGGGCGCATCTCGCTGTACGGGAAGCCCTCGACGGTGATGTCCTCGGGGCGGCGACCGGCCGTGGCACCGAGCCCCCCGGTGATCGTCTTCTTGTCCTCGTAGACCCAGTACTCCTGGCCGTCGGACTCGGTGATCATCCGCGGCGCGACGTCGTGGTACTTCTTCGGCAACCGGTCGAGCCAGACGTTCGGTGGCTCGATCACGTGATCGTCGACGGACACGATCCAGTCGAGGTCGAGCTTGGTCTCACCACTCATGTCGTGCACCCCTCGTTGGCTAACTTCCAAACGTATGGTAGTTCACCTGCATCCGGCGATCACACCGAGGGGCGCAGGGATATGGTCAGCGACATGACCGCCATCCGTGGCCTTTGGCACGCCACCGCCATGGCGCGGGACTACGACGGCTTGCTCGGCCCACTGCAGCGGTTGTTCGGTGCGGTGGTGATGCACGACCACGTGTCCGAGGACCCGGCCGTCGGTCGGCGGGGAGGCATGGTGTGGTTGGGCGACAACTCGATCGAGATCGGTGCTCCCGCGGGGGATCGCTCCCCGGTCCGCCGGTTCGTCGACGAGTGGGGCGGCGGCATGCACTCCCTCGCACTGGGCGTCGACGACGCCGCCGCCACCCGGGAGCGGCTGGCCGGGCTCGGGGTCGAGCCCGTCGCCGCCGTGTCGGACGACATCTTCTTCACGCGGCCGGGCGACACCGCCGGCATCCTGCTCGAGTGGTCGGCCATGCTGACCGACGACGATCCCCGGGCCGGCGCCCGCCTGGCGCCCCTGCCGAGCCCACCGGTCGTGGACGTCGAGCAGTACGCCTTCATCAGCGCGGTCGTCGCCGATCCGCCGGCCGTGGCCTCCCGCCTGGCGCAGCTGTTCGGCACCGAAGTGGTGCGCCTCGTCCCCGACGCCCCGCCCGACCGCATCGCCGCCATCGTGTCGCTCGTCGACTGCCTGCTGGTGCTGTTCCCGATGCCGCCGGCCGACACCGCCCGCCGGCTGTGGGGCGGCGCCGTCACCCGACCCCGCCTGCACGGCCACGGCCTGCGGGTGGCCGACCTCGGCGCCGCCCGCGCCGCGCTGGCCGCCGAGGGCATCGAGGCGACCGCCGAGGTGGACGGGTTGGTGCTGCTCGACCCGTCGGCGCTGCCGATCCCCACCTTCCTGTGCGAGCAGCTGCTACCGGAGGACCCGCGGCCGTGATCGAGATCAACCTGGCCTACGACATGCGGGCGCCGGACTTCGGCGCGCCGGCCGTCGACCTCTACCGGGCGGCGCTGGAGCAGTGCGCCTGGGCCGACGAGATCGGGTTCAGCAGCGTCGTGCTCCCCGAGCACCACGCCACCTCGGACGGCTACCTGCCATCCCCCATCGTGCTCGGGTCGGCGATCGCCGGCGTCACGCGCCGGCTGCTCATCCGCATCAACCTCCTACTGCTGCCGCTCTACCACCCGATCAAGGCGGCCGAGGACCTGGCCGTGCTCGACCTCGTCAGCGGCGGCCGGCTGCGGCTGACCGTGGGGGCGGGGTACCGCCCGGAGGAGTACGAGCAGTTCGGTCTCAGCATCAAGCGGCGCCCGTCGCTGATGGAGGCCGGCATCGAGACGCTCGTGCAGGCGTGGTCCGGCGAGCCCTTCGAGTACGAGGGCCGGCCGGTGCACGTACTGCCGCGGCCCGCCCAGCAGCCCCGGCCGCAGATCACGCTCGGGGGCGCGTCGCCGGCGTCGGCCCGGCGGGCGGCGCGCATGGCCGACGACTACGACCCCATCGCCCCGCGCCTGTACGAGATCTACCTGGAGGAGCTGGCCAAGCTCGGCAAGCCCGTGCCCGACCCGGTGCCGGAGCGCGGCCAGATGGGCCCGCTGTTCCTGTTCGTGTCCGACGACCCCGAGCGTGACTGGGCCCGTATCGGATCCCATGCCCTGCACGAGTCCAACGACTACGGCCGCTGGTCGTCGGGGCTGCGCGGCGCCGTGTTCACCGAGGCGGGCGACGTCGAGGAGCTGCGCCGGCGCGGCGAGTACCTCGTGCTGACGCCCGACGAGTGCGTCGAGTTCGCCCGCGGGCGCCGGTCGCTGACGTTCAAGCCGCTGATGGGCGGCCTCGATCCCGAGCTGGGTTGGGCCAGCCTCCACCTGTTCGCGGACCAGGTGCTCCCCCGCCTGCAGAAGGAGGACTAGGCGGGGGGTGCCGCGCCGCCGCCCTCCGGCTTGACCCGGGGGGCCGGCTCGCCGCGGCGGAACGTCTCCAGGAAGCGGTACAGCTCGGCCGGCGGCTTCACGGGGCGGTCGCCGTACTCGAGGTCGTCCCAGAACTCCCGCCAGCTCGGGAAGGCGTCGTGGAACGAGCCCTCCGCCCACTCGCGGCCCGGCACCCGGAGCTTCTTCTCGCCGATCGGCGGCTTGGTCATGTCCGTCTCGTACCAGTACAGCGGCGTGCGCCGCTGGAAGTACCACACGCCGTCGCGCCGCTCGTAGCGGTCGAGGTAGATCATCATCTCGAAGACCCACGCGTCGCCGTGGTCGAGGTCGTTGCGCGAATAGACGATGCCGCTGGCGAGGTCGGGCGTCTCGAAGTCGATGATGTGGCCCGCCACGCCGTGCGCCGACCCCACGCTGTTGCGCATCGTGTCGGTGTACCAGCGCTTGAGCGCCTGCCGCCCACGCCGCTTCCCGGGAACGCCGACGTCCGCGACGAACAGGTTGGCCATGGCGTCGAAGTCCCGCATGTCCAGCGACAGCGCGTACTTGGCCGGGAGCTGGCGGATCTGGTCCAGCGACTCCAGCCGGTCGATCCGCGCCAGCAGCCTCTCGGCCTCGACCGTCCGGGTATCGGCGGTCACCACAGCTGGTCGGCGTAGGTGTCGGTGCCCACCACCGTGGGGAGGAACGGCGCCGCGAACGTGACCCGCCCCCTGCCGCCGTCGTCGATCGCGCCCGCGTAGTCGCGGAACCCGGCCCACAGCTCCGTCGGCTCCCGGTCGAGGAAGGAGAGCTGGACCAGCCGCTGCGGCGTGCCGCCGCTGGCGCCGAGCGGCATAGGCGAGGCGGCATCGTCGGCCTGGCGCTGGCCCCGCACGGTCCACGACGACACGTTGGCCACCCCGCCGCCGGACAGCAGCTTGGGCGCGGCCTCGGCCTCCACCCACGCCTGCAGCTCGTCGGTGGTGGTGCCGTCGGCGGGCTCGAGGCTCAGGACCGCGAGCCCGGCGAAGTGGTGGTCCAGCGCGAGGTCGATGGGGACGCCGTCGTCGTCGGCGTACACGGTCGAGTGGTGGTCGTATGTCGCAGTGTGGGCATGCGTGCGCTCGTTGAAGCCGCGGCCGTTGTTGTACAGCCACCACACCTGCTCGCCCGCCCAGGACTGCCACTCCTCCTCCTGGCCCCGGTTCACCCAGTAGATCGACAGGTACGACCCGGCATCGGTGGGCTCGGCGAACGGGCTCGTCTCCGGGAAGCGGAGGTCCTTCAGCGCTCGCGGGGCGACCCAGCGTCGGCCGCTCAGCATCCCCGGGCCGATCATGCACCCGGCGTAGAAGTGGTCGCGCTCGTACCAGCGGTTGTACGCCACCTCGTGGCCCGGGTTCGGGTCGACCATGGTGAACAGCATCGAGCCGACCTTGATCGGGTAGTCGTCCATTGAACCCCTCCACTCCCCGTGCGCTGGAATCAACCGGTAGTTTGGTAGGGGTGCGCACGCCGCGCAACAGTGTCGGCGGGCGAAGAAACAGGGGGATCGAGATGACCGACGTCTCAACGAGCAGCCGCGGCGTCTACCGGCCCGACGTCGAGGCGACGCTGCCGTACCGGGTGTTCGACGCGGACAACCACTTCTACCCGCCCGAGGACGCCGAGGTCCGGCACCTGGAGGCGCGCTATCGGGAGCGTGTGTTCCCCGAGGGGACGACCCACCGCACGCAGGTCGACGTCGTGGGAGACGAGCACAAGGCCAAGACCCTGGGCGAGCACCCGGTGGGCGAGCACGGCGGCATCAACCCGCTCGAGCTGCCCGAGATGGCGGGTGACATCCCCGTCCCGGGCGCGATGCTCAACAAGCTCAACCCCATGAAGGACCTCGACGCCGAGGGGCGCGAGCGGCTGGTCGAGACCTTCCGCCGCATGGAACCGGCGTTCCAGGACCGCGACCTGCGGCTGAAGCTGATGGACGACCAGGGCGTCGAGGTGGCGATCCTGCACGGCGCCACCCGCATGTACGTCGGTGCGTTCAAGCGCGGCGACGTGGAGGCCGGCTACGCCGCCGCCCGCGCCTGGAACCGCTGGATCCAGGACGACTGGGGGTTCGCGCACGAGAACCGGCTGTTCACCCCGGCGTACGTTCCCCTCGTCGACGTGGACGCCGCGGTGGCCGAGCTGGAGCGGGTGATGACCGAGGGGGCCAAGCTCATCGGTCTCGAGGCCGGCCCGTCGTTCGGCCGCTCACCGGCGGACCCGTACTTCGACCCATTCTGGTCGCGGGTCAACGAGGTCGGGCTGCCGGTGGTGATCCACCTCGGAACCAGCTACGGCGAGCGGGGCGTGGAGTGGGGCGAGGACCCGAAGACGCCGTACAAGGACTTCAATGCCTTCCAGTGGCTGGTCTACTGGAGCGACTTCCCGATCATGGAGACCGTGGCCGCCCTGGTGTTCCACAACTTCCTGATCCGGTTCCCCAACATCAACGTGCTGATCGCCGAGCACGGCACGCCCTGGGTGCCGTACTTCGTCCGCAAGCTCGACCACGCCCACCTGTTGGGGCGTCAGGTCCGCTGGGGTGACCGCCTCCCGGTGCGCCCCAGCGAGCTGTTCAAGACCCGCTTCGTGGTGGCGCCCTTCCCGGAGGAGAACGTGCAGCGCGCCATCGAGGTGATCGGCGTCGAGCCGCTGGTCTTCGGCTCTGACTTCCCCCACTCCGAGGGCCTGCCCGATCCCGTGCAGTACGCGACGCGGCTGGAGGGCCTCCCGGAGCCCGACGTCCGGGCCATCATGCGCGGCAACCTCGAACGGTTCCTGGCTGGCGTGCGGGGGTAGACCCCGCCACCCCCCACGTTTTCGGGCCTGAGATGGTCGCTATAGCGACCTTCGGCCATTTCAGTGCCCAGAACGCGTCAGGCCGGCTCGGTGGCAGCCACCGGCTCCGTGCCCAGCGACACCGGGTGGATCGGCGTCTCCATCTCGTGGAGGGCGGGGAGGACCTCCTTGGCGAACAGCCGCAGGCTGCGCTCGGCCTTCTCCACCGGCATGTCGGCGTAGAACACGTGGATCACCGCGTAGCCGAGGCTGACCGCCTCCTGGATCGTCCTGATCTTCTCGATGATCTTGTCGGGGGTGCCGATCGGCTGCGTGTGCCGCTGCTCCCACAAGTGCGCCGTGCCGAAATCAGCGCCGTCGCTCGTGCGCGCCGCGTACTCCTCGTAGCCCCGCACGCCCTCGAACCCAGACGTGTTCCACTTGAAGTAGTGGTTGTTGGCGTCGGTCTGCTGGTGCTCGTAGTAGCGGTAGCCCTCCTCGGCGTCGGCCTCCGTCTCGGCGCAGTACATCCACAGCAGCGCCGTCGGCTGGTCGGGTTCGAGGCCCTTCGCGGCCCGGATCTGGTTGAACTGCGCCACCTGCTGGCTCATGGCGCTGAGCGGCTCCCCGGCCACGAACAGCTGCCCGAGCCCCGCCTCGGCGGCGAGCTCCGCCGACCCCCGGGTGGTGAACGCGGCGCGCAGTCCCTCGAGCAACCGGCCCTTGTGGCGCGCCTGCGGGCGGATCGTCGTCGGCGGGATCTTGAACACGTCGCCCTCGTAGGAGAACCGCTCGCTGCCGTCGGCCAACCGCAGGACGTCGACGACCTCGTAGAAGTACTCCCGCGACTTCTCCCGCGGCACGCCCAGCGAGGCGTACTCGTGCTCGGAGACGCCCCGGCCCAGCCCCAGCATCAGCCGGCGGCCCTTCAGCAACACGTCGAGCATCGAGACCTCGTGCGCCAGCCGCACCGGGTTCCACCACGGCGCCACCACCACCGCCGTGCCGACGTCGACGCGCTCGGTGCGACCCGCCCAATAGGCCAGCCATTGCAGCGGGTTGGGCTGCATCGAATAGGCCGAGCCGTAGTGCTCGGTGGTCCAGATCGAGTCGAAGCCCAGCGGCTCGACGAGCTCGCCCATGTGGAGCGTGTTGTCCATCATCACCGGGTCGGGCACGGCGGGCGGGCGGGAGTAGTCACCGGCCATGAGACGGTCCCAGTCGCCGTGGTTGTAGCTCGTCACCATGACACCGACCTGCACGGGGTTACCTCCAAGGGAAGACCTGCACCGCCCAACCACCAAACGATAGGTTGAACGTCGATGCGGGCGAAAGCCGGGCGTTAGGATCCGCCAATGGAAGCTCACCACGCCACCGTGTTCGAGGCGATCGCCGATGCGATCCCCGAGGCGCCGGCCCTCGCCCAGGGCGACCGGGTCCGCACGTGGAGCGAGATGGACACCCGCGCCGCCCGGCTGGCGGCCGCCCTGACCGACGCGGGCCTCACCACGCAGTCGACCGTGGCCATCGACCTCTACAACTGCAACGAGTGGATGGAGTCGTACTTCGCGGTCCTCAAGGCCCGCCTGGTCCCCGTCAGCATCAACTACCGCTACCTCGACGACGAGCTGGCCTACCTGTTCGACAACTGCGACGCCGAGGCGCTGATCTTCCACGCCAGCCTCGGCGAGCGGGTCATCCGGGTCGCCCAGCGCCTGCCCCGCATCAAGGTGCTCATCCAGGTCGACGACGTCGGCGGCGCCGACGTGCCGCCGGGCGTCCTCGACTACGAGCAGATCGCCACCACCCACGAGCCGGCGCCCCGCATCGCCCGCTCACCAGACGACATCGTCATGTGGTACTCGGGCGGCACCACCGGCCTACCCAAGGGCGTCGTCATCCCGATCGGGCGGTCGGTCGAGTTCAGCACGTCCCGCGAGGGCCGGCTGCGCACGCTCGGCCTCTACGGGTCCGACCCCGAGTCCATCCCCGAGGACCTGGTCGAGGGTGCCCGCCGGCTGTGGCGGGAGGGCGGTCGCCCGGTGGCCATCCCGGCGGCACCGCTCATGCACAGCACGGCGATGTCCTACGCAGGCGCCGCGATCTTCCATTGCGGCGGCATGGTCGTCACCCTCGAGAACCACAGCTTCGACCCCCACCAACTCTTCGAGGCCGTCGAGCGCCACCGGGTCACCACGATCACCATCGTCGGCGACGCCTTCGCCAAGCCGATGACCCGGGCGCTGGAGGAACGGGCCGAGGCGGGCCGGCCCTACGACGGCTCCAGCATCCGCACCATCTACTCGGCCGGCGTGGTGTGGAGCGCCGGCGTGAAGGACCGGCTGTTCCGGTACCTGCCCGGCGTGCTGCTGGTCGACAACTGCGGGTCGAGCGAGGGGGCGTGGTACGGCACGTCGGTGCTGCGCAAGGGCGATCCGACGAGCAGCGCCTCGTTCACCCCGGCGCCCGGCGTGCTCCTCCTCGACGAGCACGGCAACCCGATGCCGCCCGGCACCGGCAAGCCCGGGCTGCTCGCCAGCACCACCACCATGGCCGGGTACCACAAGGACCCCGAGAAGACGGCGCAGACGTTCCGCTTCATCGGCGACGTCTGGTACACGGTCCCCGGCGACTACGGGATCTTCAATGACGACGGCACCGTCACGCTGCTGGGACGGGGCACCTCGGTGATCAACACCGGGGGCGAGAAGGTCTACCCGGAGGAGGTCGACGACGTCATCAAGACCATCGAGGACGTCGACGACTGCCTCGTCGTGGGCACGCCCGACGAGCGCTTCGGCCAGGCGGTGACCGCCGTCGTCCAGACCCGGGCCGGCGCGACCACAGGCGAGCAGGAGGTGATCGACTGGGTGCGGGCCCGCCTGGCGCACTACAAGGCGCCGCGCCGGGTGGTGTTCGTCGAGAAGGTGCCGCGCCTGCCCAACGGCAAGCCGGACTACCCCGCCACCCGCAAGCTGGCGGAGGACGCCGTCGCAACAGGAGGGAAGACCGCGTGACCGCGTTTCCTCGGGGGCTGCGCCCCCGGACCCCATCGCCGCCCGGCTCCCTGGCTTGTCGACCCAACTATCCGCCCGTCTCGCGGCGACAAGGCGAGCGGGCTCTAGTTGGGTCGATCGCACGGTCGGCCGGTCATGAGGTGCCCTCATGACCGTCGTCGAGGAGACCCCGGCCGAGCTGGGCGTGCGCACCGAGGTGCGCGAGTGGCTCGCCGCCAACTGGGACCCGGACCTGACGCTCCGCGAGTGGTGGACCCGCCTGGCCGACAGCGGCTGGGGCTACCCGTCGTGGCCGCGGGAGTGGTTCGGTCGCGGCGTGTCCCCCGAGTTGGCGGCAGTCGTGCGCGAGGAGATCCGCGCCGCTGGCGGGCTCCCGCCACCGCACGGCATCGGCCAGACGATGGGCGCCCCGGTGATCCTGCAGTTCGGCACCGAGGAGCAGAAGCAGCGCTGGCTCCGCCCGTTGGCGACGGGCGAGGAGAGCTGGGTCCAGTTCTTCAGCGAGCCCAACGCCGGCTCGGACCTGGCATCGCTGCAGACCCGCGCGGAGCGCGACGGCGACGAGTGGGTCGTCAACGGGCAGAAGGTGTGGAACAGCGGCACGCAGACCGCCGAGCGGGCGCTGCTGGTAGCGCGGACCGACAGCAATTTCCCCAAGCACAAGGGGCTGTCGTTCTTCGTCATCGACGTCGAGCAGCCGGGCATCGAGGTCCGCCCCATCCGCCAGCTCAACGGGCACGCCGAGTTCAACGAGACCTTCCTCACCGACGCCCGCGTCCCCGACGCCAACATCATCGGCGGGCTCGACAACGGCTGGGCGGTCACCATGGCCACGCTGGCCAACGAGCGCAGCAGCTACGCCGCCGGGGCCGAGTACGGGATGGGGCCCGCCCCCGGGCGGCGCAACGGCATGCTGGACCGGACCGTCCGCGAGGCGATCGAGCAGACCGTGAGCCGCCGGCGGCAGACCGGCTTCCCGCTCGGCTCACCGCCGGCGATGATCGCCCTGGCGCGGGAGTTCGGGCGCACCGGCGACCCCATCATCCGCCAGCGCATCGCCCGCCTGCACTGCCTGACCGAGACGGCCAAATGGACGGCGGCGCGGGCCAAGGCGGCGGCCGCGGCCGGCCGGTCGCCCGGGCCCGAGAGCTCGCTCGGCTACGTTGCCGGCGTGCTGATCGCCCGCATGTCCCGCGACCTCGGGCTCGACCTCGTCGGCGCCCACGGGATGCTGGCCGACGGGGATGCGCCCCGCGGCGGCGACGTGGCGATGATGGCGCTGTCGTCGCTGGTCCACGGGATCCAGGGCGGCACCGAGCAGGTCCAGCGCAACATCCTGGGCGAGCGGGTGCTGGGGCTGCCGAAGGAGCCACAGGTCGACCGTGACGTCCCGTTCCGGGAGCTGCTGTTGAGCAGGACCCGTCGCTGATCGACACCAGAGGGGGACTCGATGCCGAACAAGGACCAGCGCAGCCGACCGTTCGTCACGCCGCCGCGCTCGGAGATCCCGGGCATCAGCCGGATGCACGTCGCCGCCATGCTGGCGTCGGACGACGGGCCGGCCTGGGGCGAGCCGTGGATGCGGAACCTGCTGCTGCGCACGGTGGGGCGCAAGTCCGGGCGCCGGCACGACGTGGCGCTCCCCTACTGGGAGGACGACGAGGACCAGAAGTACGTCGTCGCCTCGTTCTCGGGCGCACCGGCGCACCCGTCGTGGTACCTGAACCTGATCGACCGCACCGCCAACCCCGAGGTCTGGGTCAAGGAGCAGGGCTCGACGTACTGGGCCGAGGCCCAGGTGCTCGAGGGCGAGGAGCACCAGCGCATCTGGGACCAGCTGACGGTGGACCGGCCCCACTACAACGACTACCAGGCCAACTGCGAGCGCCGGATCCCGCTGGTCCGCCTGGTCCCGACCCGCCCGGCGTGACCCACAGCGTTCTGTCAGCGCTCACCGTCCTCATCGCGGGTGAGAGCTGACAGAACGGTTAGGTGGGCTCGGACGTGTAGGCCACCACCCCGCCCAGGCTCGGCGCCGCCTGGCATGCGAACCCGACGTCGGCCCTCGCAAGCTGGCGCTCGCCGGCCCGGCGCGACAGCTGCAGGTAGCACTCCAGCATCTGGGGCACGCCGTGCATGCGGCCGTTCCCGAGCGCGCCGCCGCCCGACAGCGCAGGCAGGCCGGTGCCGGTGCGGATGCCGCCGTCCCGGACGAACCGGTGGGCCTCCCCCCGCTCGCAGTAGCCGAGCGCCTCGAGCCAGAAGTACACGAACGGCGAGAAGCCGTCGTACACCTGGGGGACGTCGACGTCCTCGCGGCGCAGGCCGGTGCTCTCCCACAGGATGCGGGCCACCTCGCGGCCGCCGTCGATCATCTCGTCGAGCGACCAGGGTTCCACGCCGTTGGACGGGCGCCAGCGCCCCTGCGCGTACCCGGCGACGTAGACCGGCCGATGCGGCAGGTCCCGGGCGCGCTCGGCGCTGGTGAGGACGAACGCGCCGACCCCGGTGACCGGGATGTCGCAGTCGAGCACCGACATCGGCTCGGCGATCATGCGGGCGCCCAGGTAGTCGTCGGTGGTGATCGGCTTGCCGTGCCAGTGCGACCACGGGATGGCGGCGCCACTGTCGCGGGCCTCCACGACGACCGTCGCCATGTCCTCGCGGGTGGCGCCGTAGCGCTGCATGTACTCCATGTACGGCAGGGCCATCTGCATCGGCGGCCCCCAGAACCCCTGCGGCGCCACCCACTGGGCGGCGCCCTCGGCCCGGGTCATGGGGTTCTCGTGGTAGCCGCCGGACGGGTTGAACATGGCCCGGTGCACCACGACGTAGTCGGCGGCGCCGGCGGCGATGGCCCCGGTGGCCAGGACGACGGCGCCCGGGAGCTGGCCGATCCCCTGGAAGCCGCACAGCCAGCGAGGCTGGACCCGCAGCTGCTCCACCAGCCAGTCGGAGGTCACGATGTGGACCCCGTCCAGGAGGGCCCGGCCGCCGCTCGAGGGGAACAGCGCGCCGGTGGTGAACCCGTCGATCCGGTCCTTGGTGAGGCCGGCGTCGGCGATGGCCCGCAGGCAGGTGTCGATGGTCAGCGCGCCCAGGGGCACATCTGTGTGGCGCACGATCGGGCTCTGGGCGTAGCCCACGATCGCCACCTTGCCGCGTGCCCCGAAGCGGGGGACCGTCATGAGCACAGCTCGTGACCGGACGGCCGTGCGATCGACCCAACTAGAGCCCGCTCGCCTTGTCGCCGCGAGCCGGGCGGATTGTTGGGTCGACAAGCCAGGGAGCCGGACGTCGATGGGGTGCGGGGGCGCAGCCCCCGAGGCAAAACGGTCATGGCTGCACCGGCGCCAGCGCGAAGTGGGGCACGGCGATGCCCTCGGCCACGTCGTCGAAGACAACCTCGACCGGTGCGCCGAGGGTCAGGTCACCCGGCTCGGCGTCCACCAGCCGGGCGATCATGCGCAGCCCCTCCTGCTCCTCGAGCTCGACCTCGGCCACCACGTAGGGGAGGTCGGGGGCGAAGCCGGGGAGGAAGGCGTGGTGCACGACGGTCCACGTCTTGACCCGGCCCCGCCCGCTCACCGGCTCGTGGCGGAACGCGGGCTCGGGCGACAGGCAGTTGGTGCACACGATGTTGGGCGGATAGGCGTACCAGCCGCAGTTCGTGCAGCGCTGGATGGCCAGCACGTGCGACGCCGCCGCCGCCCAGAACTCCTCGGACTCGGGATCCGGCGCCGGGATCGGCTTGGTCACGGCAGCCATCGCCACTCCCCCTCCAACGGTTCCGCCACCCCCGCCGGTATCGGCACCTCGAACACGTTGAGCGTCATCGACACCAGGGCGTAGTACCCGACAACCGCCACCAAGCCGACCAGGCGCTCCTCGCCCAACTGTCGCAGCGACATGCGGGCTACTTGGACGGCCGGCTCTTGGGCATGCCGAGGAAGTGCTCGGCGATGATGTTGCGGTGCACGTCAGTGGTCCCGCCGTAGATGGCGGTGCCCTGTGCGAAGCGGTGAGCGTACTCGAACCAACCGTCGGCCACGGCGCCGTCCTCGCCCCGCGGCAGCAGGCCGAGCGGGCCCACCAGGTCGAGCATCTCGGCGGCGTCCTGGATGAACGACTCGACGCCCACGATCCGCCCCATGGGGCCGGGGGTCATCTTCGCCAGCTCGACGTTGGCGGCCATGCGGGCCAGGCGGCGCCGGACGATCGGGTCGTCCGCCGGCCGCCGCCCGCCGGCCCCCGGCGCGCACGCCCAGTCCTCCAGCCGGTCGAGGGCCTCGATGTACACGTCCATGTACAGGCGGTTCTCGCCGCTGGCCTCCTCGAGCGGCGTCGGGCCGGTCTCGTCCATGCCGTGCTCGGCGTTGAGGGGACCCGTGACCACCCGCCACCCGTCGTCCACCTCACCCAGCCGGTAGCGGTCGGGAACCCGCACGTCGTCGAAGTAGACCATGTTGGTGCGCTCGCCGCCGAGCGTGTGCACGGCCCCGATCTCGACGCCGGGCGTGTCGAGCGGCACCAGGAACATGGTGATGCCCTTGTGCTTGGGCACGTCGGGGTTGGTGCGGGTGACGAGGAACGTGTACTGGCAGTTGTGCGCGCCCGTGGTGAACATCTTCTGCCCGTTGATGACCCACTCCTCGCCGTCGCGCACGGCACGGGTCTTTACGTTGGCGAGGTCGGACCCGGTGTCGGGCTCGGTGTAGCCGAGGCACATCCGCACCTCGCCGCGCGCGACCGCCGGCAGGACCTCGGCCTTGACGTCGTCGCGGGCCCACTGGCGCACCGCCGCCGTCACCAGGCGGGTGGTGCCCCGGGTGATCGACGGCTCCCGGCGCCGGGTCAGCTCCTGTTCGAGGATGCTGGCCTGCAGCTCGGACAGGCCGACGCCGCCCTCCTCGACCGGCCAGGTCGGGAAGATCCAGCCCCGCTGGCCGAGCGCCAGGTGGAAGCCGACGTGCATGCCGTCGCCGGTGCGCCACTCGTGGTCGTGCACCTCGTCGGTCAGGTGCTGGTCCAGGAACTCGCGCACCTCGTCGCGGAAGCGCCGGGTGTCGTCGTCGAGCTCCATCACGCTGAAGTCCATGGTGTCCTCCCTCGGGCGCTCAGGCGGCGGCCACAACCGGGCCGTAGCGGACGGCGGCGATGGCGTCGAGCTCGCGGGCGGGGTCGCCGGCGACCAGGGCCCAGCCCTTGGCCCGGCGGAAGAAGAGGTGCATGTCGGACTCGACGGTGAAGCCCAGGCCGCCCTGGACGTGGACCCCGACCGTCGGCGCCCGCATGCCGGTCTCGGCGGCGGCGAGGTAGGCCATGGGGATTAGGTCCGGTGACTCCGTCGGCTCGTTGTCGGCATACCAGGCCGCCTTCCACACCAGGCGGCGGGTGCCGGTGACCGCCATGGCCACGTCGACCAGCGCGTGCGACACGGCCTGGAAGGTCGCGATCGGCACCCCGAAGGCGATGCGATCGGTGGCGAACTCGACGCCCCGGCGCAGCGCGGCGTCGGCCAGTCCCACCAGGGCCGCCGCCATGAGCAGCTTCCACTCCCGGGTGGCCTGGTGGAACAGCTCGTGCGCCTCACCGCCGGACGCCAGCACCTGGACCTCGCGCCCCGCCGCCGCATTGAGGTCCCAGGACGCCAGTGGCGTGGACCCGTGGTTGGCGGGGGCACGCGGCGGCTCGTCCCCGCGGACCAGCACCAGCTCGTCGCCCACGAGGCCGATCACCCCGTCGGCGATGGCGCCGGCGGGCACGAGTTGAGGCTCGCCCTCCCGCCGGGGATGCAGGGCGACGGTCGCCAGGCGGCTGCCCTCGATCGCGTCACCCAGCCACTCGGCCGCCGGGCCCCCACGGCCGCAGCGTGCCAGCAGCCGGGCCGAGACCAGGGCCTCGACCAGCGGGACGGGGGCGAGGAAGGCGCCCTGCTGCTCGGCGACCAGGACCAGCTCGGTCAGCCCCGCCCCGTCGCCGCCGGCCTCCTCCGGGACGCCCATGGCCACGACCCGCATGTCGAGGAGCTGGCGCCACACCTTCTCGTCGTAGCCCGGGGGGTCGGCGGCTGCGGCGGCCTCGACGCGCTCGCTGGGGCAGCTGCGCTCGAGGGCGGTGCGAAAGGCGTCCCGGACCGCCTGCTGCTCCTCGCTCAGCGAGAAGTCGGCGTGTCGCAGCGGCGTCTCGTCGGTGCGGTCCGATTGGCCCATGCAGCTGTCTCCCGAGACGATCGTTTGGTCGGAGTCCTACTTTGCCCCATCGGCCACACCGAAGGCGAGACGGAGTTGTCAGATAACGCGTGTGGCGCTCAGGACGCCAGGTCGGGATGCCGGGCCGCCACCATCCGAGCGAAGCCGTCCTGCCACGGCACCTTGGTGTGGCCGACCAGCTCGTGCATACGCGTGAGGTCGACGGTGACGCTCTGGAGCGTCTGGTCGGTGGGCCGGAACGTGGGCTCCGCTCCGATCAGCGTGCCGAGGTAGGCGCACCAGTCCTCGATGCTGACCGCTTCGTCGCCACCCCAGTTGACGACCGTCGCCGGCACCGACGCCGCCGCCAGCATCGCCGGGACCAGGGCGGCGATGTCGTCGTCGTGGATCGGGTTGTAGACGCTGGGTGCGTCGACGTGGACGGGGATCGGCATGCCCCCGAGCATCATGTCGACGTGGGCGGCGGGCCAGCCGCCGTTGTCGCCGTAGGGCACGTTCAGGCGGGCGATGGTGGTCGGGAGGCCGAGCTGGCGGGCGAGGGTGCGCGCCACCGCCTCGGTGGCGATCTTGGAGATGCTGTAGGTCTCGAGGAACGGCCAGACCCGATGGTTGTCGCCCAGCGGGTCGGATTCGGTGAAGGCGCGGTGGCCGTCGGGCTGGTACACGGCCGTCGAGGAGCAGTGCAGGAAGGCCAGGGCGCGGGCGCAGTGATGCATGAGCGCCCCGGTGCCACCGGCGTTGCCGTCGAGGTCCCGCTCCCAGTCGTTGGTCTTCATGACCGAGAAGTTGAGGACATAGGCGAAGTCGTCCGGCAGCCCGCTCAGGTCGCCGTCGACCAGGTCGATGGCGACGCAGGTGACCCCCGCCGCCTCCAGCCGGCCGCGGGCGGCGGTGTCGGTGAACCGGGCCGTCGCCCAGACGTCGTTGTGCGGTGCCAGCGCCAGCGTCAACGGCAGCGCGACCTGCCCCGTAGCACCGGCGACCAGGATCCTCTGCCCCTCCAACATGTCCGCGAGGCTACTATCAAACGGATGTTTGATGGCTACCGGATCCTCGAGCTGG
>OCZV010000054.1_pt1 | contig 41767 bp, 37 predicted proteins | sample 1539051 | NCBI WGS metagenome assembly OCZV01 (sample SAMEA3113581, study PRJEB22503) | soil metagenome
TCTTCAACAGTTAGCATATTATTGCTCATAAAACGAAAGTATGCAAATTCACTCACATATCATCATCCATTAGTATTACACATTGCTAAATATTCTATGTATATTGTTGCAACAACCTATCAAATTGCATTATAAGCTTTAGAAGATAGTTGACACTTAGTTTCTTCCAGGCATATCCTTTAGCTGGTGTTGACACAGGGTGAAGAGCTTTCCTATGAGCCTGTCAAGGTTTACCTTTCTAACCTTTTTCCTCTAACTAGCACAATAACCAAGAAAAGCATTATTGCCCTTTAGGATTCGGTTGTGTATACATCATTACTTTCGAAGTCTAGGCTTTTTACAAGTGAAAAGTACGCTATACTTGTAGTCTTTACTCTGTGCATCGCATTAAGAGCAGCACCAGAACTGATGGCATATCCCTATCCAATAGGCTATGATGTTATCAACTACTACATCCCAACTGTGACAAACTTTGAGGATAAGTGGGATACCGTATCAAAGCAATTTCCGTTGTATGTGACCTTTCTTTATCTTATAAGCATCACTACTGGATTGTCTGCATACTCTGTAGTTGTAGCAGTAATTATCGTTATGACTGGAATTTTTGGCATTTCGTTATTTTATCTTGGAAGGAATCTGCTAAAACTTGGAATAAGTCATAGCGCCTATATAGCTATTTTTGCAATTGTTCAGCTGGCGGTACTTAGAACCACATGGGATTTCCATAGGGATATCTTTGCACTGACGATCATGATGTTTGTCTTTTCTCTGCTTAGCAGAAAGAATGCAGGATGGAAGCCCATTGCAATAATTTTAGGATTGGCTACATTAACAGTGGCTGTAGATAGGATGGTAGGCCTATTATTCAGTGTATCTATAGCAGTATATGCAATTGCGACAAGACGAAGAGATGTAGCTCTGACTGGTATTCTTGCTATAGGCATGTTTTGCGCTCTGACAGTATCTACGCAAAGCACTCCTGATATCAAAATAATTACTTCAACAGAAATTCCACGTAATAATAATGAATTAAAAGAATTTTACAACCCTGCGGACCTACTCATCTTTTTTGTTGTGATAAACGGTTTGCTTGTTGCAGCGGCAACTATTGGCTTTTTGAATATGAAAAATACTTTGCTAAAAATTCCTTTGCTTGTCTGTCTTATAGGATCGTTTTCATGGCTTGCGTTCCCTGAAAATAGATACCTTCTTGCAGATAGATGGATAATCTTGGCAGGTATTTTCCTGTCGGTCTTTGCCGGCTATGGTATCCTCCATCTAATCAGAAACCTGAAAAAAAGGTTTACAATAGCAGGTTTCATTCTTGGAGCCTTTGCCGTTCTTGGCGTGTCTTATGCAGTTATTCCGCATCATAGCGCTTCTGCATTATACGGAATCATTGGATTACACTCTAGGAATCTTCCACCTGTCACAATGCAATTCAATTCGATTGATGTTGAGGATAACGACGATTTGCTATCTACTATTGCATGGATAAACAAAAACACTGAACAAGATGCTCTTATTGTGGGAGAAAGTCATTTGCGAGGCTTTATGGAACTATATCTAGAGGATGAGAGGACATATCATTTCTCAGAAGACCCTCAGGCCTTTGCTGAGACTCTAATCAACCGTGGTCAGCAGGTCTATTTAATGGAATTTAACGGTAAGTCGCCAACCAAATTTGTTGTTAAAGATGTCAGCAATAGATAATTAGATTTTGTGTGCCTTAAAGGAAGCAGAATGAAAGCGATAATCTTGATAAGGATTTACTCTGCCCCAATATGTTCCCGTAATACAAAGTAATACTTTGTTAATGATTGATGCTGGTGTGGACATCATCAACAATAACTGATCTCTGACATAGACCTCTATGAACAACCTAGAACAAGAACAACAGTATGTTATACATGAAACAAGGAGAAGAACATCAACATTTTGTTGATGCTTTGAATGCAACTAACATCGAGGGCGCAGGGAATAACAAACCGACCATCGTGCTGTCTGCATACAATGAAATTACTCGTCTAACAGGAGCACTGGAGCTTCATAAGGAGCTGGCATCTCTCTCTACAGTACGTGAACAGATTGTTGATCCTAGACGGCATAAGATTCACTACGAGCATCCCGACGTAGTAGCCGAGGCAATTCTGAAAGTAGTAAGCAGTGTTGACAATGGATCTAGTCTTGTAGACGACAATATATTTTGGACTAAGCTTACTAGTGAAGAATACTATTCAATAGACATACGATGAAGTCAGCAGCACATCCTTGTAATTTAATCTGCTGATCACTACTTCGCCACTTACTTATATCGTTGTAACTTGCCTGCCTTACAGGGACCTACCTATTCGAGAGGAGAGAATATCAGGACGCATATTAAAAATAGTCAATACCCTAGGTAATGTCAAGAAGGTAACAGTAACGATATTCGCTACCAGCATTGCAAACACACTGTTTATGATTATTGGAACAAAGACTGTTTCAATTTCTTGTATTTCTTCCAAAGTCAATTGTTTTGTTATTTCAGGAAGCAGAATAAGATGCATCACCCTTTCTTTGTCTAGTAGACCTGTAATTGCAACTATCTGAATAAGGACAAGAGAAACTGCAGCATACCATCCAAACTTGCGGCGGATAGATATTCCTGCAGTTGCGATAAATGCAATTATACCTGAAACAGTCAGAAGGGTCCCAAAAAGGTAAGAATTCTGAATAATAGAATTCTGCAATTCAGAATCGAGATTCCTAAGTTCAGGATCGCTTCTGAAATCATCAATTGAAAAGTATGAAATAAGTCCAGTACTCAAGTAAACAAACCCGATAACTCCGAAAATAATAGACAATATCTTCAACCCCCTATCCCACCATTTTGAAGTTGAGTTTTTGTCTCTAAGAGCACTATATATTCGCGCAAGGGCATAGAGAACAACAGTAGAAACAATGACTGTGATAAATACTTCATAGAATAACAATTCTTCAGAGAATAGAAACCAGTGAGCGATATAATCTGAAATTGCAGTTAGGGCACCAAAGTATACTAGAACTAGAAGCCAGCCAGTCCAGCCAAGCCTTGTTACAATAGTAGACACGCACTTCTTTGATGCTATTCCGATAGAAAAATCTTGCAGGTTTGTCTCGTATACGGCTTGCAGGTACAAGGTTTTTGTCTCTCGACCCAAAGTGCATATTCTCAAACAATTAAAGAAAAGATAGAATCGACAGAATGTATATGCAATACAAAGACAATAATCCTGCTCATTTGTATTTTAAATGATTTTATCATTTTCTGTATCATCCTCCTCTTTGATAAACCCAAATTCCTCCAAGAATTCTCTAACCTTGTGGTATTCTTCAAGATACCTTTCTCCCTCTTTTGTAAGGTTGATCTCTGACTCTGCATTTATTAGGCCTCGTGCTTTTAGATCCTCCCAATATTCTTTGAACCTAACAAACGGGACGTTTACTTTAAGCTGGATTCTTGTGATTGTAGGTTTCTCTCCATTTCGTAGAGCTGAGCGGATATTCCCAAGAATTTCCGCATATATCATGGCCTTATCACGTCGTTCAATGTACTTCAGCGTACGAGGGCCTCCTTCGCAATATCATTAGAAGAGCGCTTGCAAGAAGGGCAAGACCTGTAACATACAATCCATTGGCTATAACAAGCACATCATTCAAGTCGGTGAATCCCCAATAAATCCAAAGAATCTGGCTTAGCGCAAGTATAGCAAATCCTGCCGGAACAAGTAGTGCTCTAGCCATGACAGGACGTTTATGTGAAGAAGACAAGGAAGTTGTTGTTGTGACAACTCGATATACCGCATATGATAACAATGCAAGATTGATTAGATAGAAGTACGGGCTAGTAAGAGTCCTCCAAGCAAAAGCTAGTGGTGGAGGAGTTGAAAGGAATGCAATTACTGATAGCGCAATAATTATGATCATAGCGATTGCATAGGTAGCAATTCTGGCATTGGTTAGCTCTTTATTTTTGAAGTAGTATGCAGACGCCATAAATGCAAACGCTGCTGTTTGCAGTATTTCTTGAATCCAGAATGTTCCGTGGTAGAGTATACCAGTGTGTCCTACTAACCTGTTAATCAGGACAAAGGTAAACGATGATTCCAGAAGCAAGAATCCCAAAAAGAAAGCGAGTAAGAAGGACATATTCGTGAGGCGATAAGCTCTTAATGAGAACCAAAGGATTGCTCCAACAAAAAACGCTGTCAGGATCTGAAAGACAATGAAAAAATCTGCGTATGCAAGCAATTTTCCTTAAATCATCTCTTTGGTTGACATCTTCTTCCTTCTATGTTGTACTGGGCTTTAATTTTGTCGATAAACTGTCGGCTTCTCCTCCTTTTTCTTTGGGAGAGGGTTGATGGCATTTAATATAAAAATAGATACGAACGCTAGGTTCGTATGTACTTATAAGCAAACGTTCAGATGATTGTTCTGTCCTCCAGCTTGAAAAGGCAGCATTATCAAATCACCATTGTTGGCATGGCCATAGTTGCTGTGGCGGTTACAGGAGGGCTTTCGACTTACTATTTTTCATCACCAATACCGCTTTCGTCTGAAGTGAAATCATCAAATACTACTATACACGATCATGAGGGTAGCAATATAGCTGAAGCTTCTGCTTTTCCTTCAGGCTCAAATTTGACTCGAGCAGAAATCTCGCAACTATTTGAACTATTTGATGATCAACCGCTTGAAGGAGGACAGGTTCCACCGCGAATCTCTAAATGGGTAAATAATGACACTTTCATATTCTTACAATTCGACAACCCTGTCGCAGAGAATGCTACTTCCCTTCGTTATGTTGGCATTGGAGTTAAAGGAGTGTTCTGTGCCGAATCACAGCCGGATGCTGTGAATGGAAGCTTTACTCATTTTCATCAATGGAATGGCTCTGAATATAGGCATGCTCATGGTTCGCAGCCAGGGGATCAAGGATATTGGTTGACGTGGGCTGCAGTAGATAATTTTGTATCATTTGATGGAAAAGAAGTTAAGCCTGGTATAGATTACGAGTTTTCGCCAACTCCTCCGCCTAATTGCGGCGACAATGTACCAGCAGTTGACTTCCCTGTATCAGGTCCGGAAAACATCCCAAAAGAGGAGATTTTGGAGCTTGCTTCATTCTTTGATGATCAACCGCTTGAAGGAGGTCAGGTTCCACCGCGAATTTCTAAATGGGTAAATAATGACAATTTCATGTTCTTGCAATTTGACAAGCCCAGCCCACAGAATGCAACTGCAATAAATTACATTGGTATTGGGAGTAAAGGATTATTTTGCAAAGAAAATCAGCCTAGTCTAGATTTCACCCACTTTCACAAATGGAATGCGACTGAGTACAGACAGGGTCATGGCAGCCTTCCAGGAGAAGAGGGATACTGGCTTCTATGGATTGCAGCGGGTGATTTTGAGACTCAAGGTAGACATGTGACTCCAGGAGTAGATAGAGAATTCTCTCCCACGCCTCCACCATCTTGTTCTGTTTAAGGCATATACAAGTTGGCAAACTATTGCAATGTTTTTTCCTGCTTCATCTTATTAGGATGATATATAAGAAAAAGCATAAAGCTTCCTTTTGTGAAGAACATATACTGCATAAATTGAGCAAGACCTTGTACAATAATAATAATTTATCACAGCAGGCCCGTCAGGCTGTGAAGTGATATCACTTCAAAAAGCGGATTCTTTGCTAGTTTTAGTTAATGTAAGAGAAGCTAAAAGGCTTCTGCAAGGTGGCATCTTCGGGATTAGGTCCCTGCATGTAATGGGGTTCTATCGCTATGCATATCATCCACCTTCTTGTACGCATAAGCAATTTGTACTATTCTACGGATGTCTCATTTCTGTAAAGTTTCTACCATCCCGGTCGGCTATTGTAGTATGCGGTTGATTGGTCGTTCAGTTCCGCAATTACGACATGAACCCATTGTATATTGATTCTCTTTACCACAATTTAGACAATTTTCAACTATTGAGGTTGTCATGCTATCATACTGCTGTTCTAGTATAAGGGAGTCTGTGTGGTTATGTACGCTAAGAAATATACCGATTATTCGCAATAGTGAATCTCTATGTTTAGGAAGTGTACATTCCTGTGAACTTTTCAATGATTGCAGTAGAATAGAGCTATATAGCAGCTTTAACATTTACATCCTTGTTTCAAATAAAACACGATCAGAAGGAGGAGGAGCTTTTACTGTTCTGCCTGATAATAAGTTTCACTATGTAAAAATCAGTAGCATATTAGGTATGAGTAGGGGTAACGAATTGTTCCACAAGTTAGCCTATCCATGATGTATTATTAGTAATACACGAGCTTTACGGAATATTTAGAGTATTGTAGCTTTGGCTTATCCGAACATATTATTCTCTATTTAGGAGCGTCGTTGAATTCCCACAGAAGAAATAATACATTGTTTAGAATAGCGACGCCACGTTAGCGCATCGGGTGGTATAAAGACGCAATGAATGGGCATTTTAGTACAGTAAAGTGCTAACTTTGCCTTGATCAAATGCATATGCCTAATTTAATGGAGCACAATAAATCAACATCTTATTGTAGATTCAGATCTTTACAATAACGTGCCGTCAGACCTATCTCTGAACAGCCAGCCCGTAGTTGACTATCCCGTAGATATTCCTGATCAAGGGACGGCACAATAGACAAGCCAGAATCACAATCAACTACATGGCCAGTAGCCCATCCAAACCAGCAGCAGCTGCTGTTTAACTTCTTGGTGTACGAAGACACTCAGGTTGCACTAAGCAGCATGAATGCCGAAAGCATAAGGATGATGATGAGCACAACTACTACAGCGATGATGCCGTAAATTCGACATGCTTTTTTTCTTTTTGATTTAGTCAGTTTTTAAACCTTAAAAAATAACAGGTCATGCCTAGGCTTTCAAGGAGCAATATTGCATCCGATCACTTGGCTCTACTAACAGCATAAGAGTGTTGGCTAATTATGCTCTTTAATTTAGTAATTCCATAGCCAGATTTAGATGATATGAGCACTGGATTTGATATCTCTAAAACCTCAGAAATTTTCTTTACTATCTCTTGTGAATTAAGCCTGTCACACTTGGTAAAAACCATCAGGATCTTCGACTTGTCTACCTTTAGCTCTTCAAGTACTTCTCTGCAAGCTGCATGTTTTATTCTGATATCTTGTAAATTCACTGACGCATCGATCAAAAGCAAAATTAAGTCTGCCGTAAGTGATTCTTCTAATGTTGACTTGAACGCGTCTATCATGTATGTTGGAAGCCTGCTAATAAAGCCAACAGTATCTGTGAGCAGGACTTCTCTAGCATCTATTTTCAATAGTCTAGTAGTTGTGGACAGTGTGGTAAACAGTTGGGCAGACGTTTCTTTGTGTTCTGAGGTAAGCAAGTTGAACAGAGTAGTCTTTCCCGAACTCGTATAGCCAACCAGCGAGACAATAGGCATCCTAGTCCTTATTCTCTGCTGATGGTATAATTCACGTTTTCGATGAGCGTCATTTAATTTCTCTTTGATAAATGAAATACGTCTTTTCAAATCGCGGAATTTTACATCCACTACGTATTCTCCCATACCCCCTTTGCCAGCGCGCTCACCCCCGGAAGTCAACTTAGCATTTTCCCTGACTCGAGGCATTTCGTATTGGATTTCCGCCAATTCAATCTGCAGTTTTGCCTCTGTTGTAGTAGCCCGAGTATAAAATATGTCAAGTATGAGGCGTTCTCTGTCGATTACTTGTACTCCAGTAAGCTTTTCAAGATTGTATATTTGTCTTGATGTAAGGTGCCCATCAATGACTATATGTTCTGCTTTGGATCCTCTAACAAATTCCTTTATCTCTTCAGCTTTTCCTGAGCCAATTCCATACTGAGAATGATTCAGGTATTTTTGACTAAACACTCCAACAATTGAGCGATCCGATGAATCTACAAGGCTTTTTGCTTCTTCTACTGCGAAAGCATATGGATAAGTTACAAGAACCACAGGTGTCTTTGATTTGTAGCTCGAAGGGACAGACGACAATTTCTTACGACCAATCCATATATTCTTCTGTAATGTACTGATTTTCGTGCCCTCTTGAACAAGTGTGAGACGTGTCAGAGCTTGTGACAGACAATTTAAAGTTGTCAGTGCTGTCTTCAGGCACGTAAACTCCTGGAAATACCTCCCCGCAGCTTTTGCATTTTAACATCAACATTGGCATCTACAATAACGTCTCCTGCATCATCATTGCACTCAAGCAATCTTTGGTCTTCAAGTCTTTGAACCTAGTACTAATGGTTACTTCTGTTACTCCCGCGGCCTCAGCTATCTCCTTCTGAGTTGTAGTCTCACCAGCGGTGAGGCAAGATAGGTAAAGAACTGTTGCTGCAAGACCCATAGGATCCTTCCCAGCAGCTATTTCCTTATTGATGAGATCATTCATTGTAGACATTGCCATTCGCTGGGTCTTCTCACCCAGTTTAGCCTTATTTGCTATCTTGACAATACATTTCATGAGGTCCATTGATGGCACTTTGATGTCAAGTTTCAGAACAAGTAACCTATAACTACGTGAAAGCGCCTTACGCTTTACACTTGTAATTTCAGTGAGATCACGGAGGGTTCTTGCAGCTCCCATCTCTCTGCATGCAATATATGTTGCTGCGGCAAGTATGGAAGATACCGACCTACCTCGTGCTAGTCGCTTTTCTTGTGCTTTCCTGTAGATATAAGCTGTTTTTTGCACTATCGCATCTGACAAACCGAGTTTGTCTTTTAACCTTTCAAGTTCGCTAAAAGCTCGCATTAGGTTCCTATGACCTGCGGCATGGACCCTAGTTCTGGCATCCCAAGTCCTTAACCTTTGCATTCTATAATTCATAGAGGCGTCCAAATTATGTCCAGCAGAATCCTTGTTTACTTTGCCGATTATTGTGGATAATCCCATGTCGTGGAAAGCAAGCGAACTAGGAGATCCTACTCTTTGCCCGCTGTTATTCTCAGAATCAAAGGTTCTCCATTCTGCGTGGTTTTCCATTGCTTTATCTGGCGATACTCGGCCGCAATTGCCACAGATTATCTCACCAGATGCTAGGTCTGTGATCTGACGGCCACTATCACATATACAACATACGATTGAAGACTGCATTACTATGAAGAAGAAACGATATATGGTTTCTTACTGTATTAATAATTGTATATAGGCGATTCAACTATATAAGTAGGACCAGACTTTCAGTTTTACCTATACTATTTTTTTTGTAATGTGGTGCCAGGAGGAGTATTAGTCGCAGTATCTATATGAGGCGATATTCTATCTTCTATGATATCTAGCGCCCTACTAACATAGTCATTTGTAAGCGCGACGGCATTTGTAGCCGGAGTGACTTTGGAAGTGCTGAAAAAATAGAATCATCAGAGATTGATAGAACAAGGCAACCATTGAAGAAGAAGAAGAGTAAGTCGGCGATACCTATCTTAAGGGTGGATAGCGTCTGAAAGTGTAGTGTAATTGGACATCTTTTTCTTGTCCTTTATTTCAGGTGCAGCAGACTCTTTGACGTTATCTCATGAAGACGTCTTGGCCTCAGTATTTGATGCTTGGCTTCAATATTTCTAGACTAGATGTGCATTCTTCATGGTTGCCGCTTTGGCTATTGCAATATGATTCTGCTAGCCATGATATTGACAACGAGATTAGATACACTGTTGTACAACACTTTATCGTACTTGCATATATAGTCGCATTGCACTTCCTTTCATAGATTGAGAAAAACAAATTATAGGAGTAGAACAGAACTTGCTTCTAATATTTTAGAGGCAGCAAACGGTGGCGCTACCAAGACGAAGATAATGTATAGAGCATTTCTTTCATATGCACAATTAAAAGAGTACTTAGCAATGTTAATTCAAAATGACTTGATGGTACATGATATTGAGGGTATTTATCGAACAACAAGTAAGGGAATTAGATTCCTTGAAACCTCGCGGCAGCTAGGCGGATTACTTGTGCCTATCACTCAGCAAAAGTAGGTTGACAAGACATGTTTGATGATGAAGAAAATCCCCAGCCGCCATCCGCCTGTCCAAGATGTGGCAGGACGACTAAGTTTGGCGGAAGATGTGAATGCGAACAGATATTGTGGTAGTACTTAAAATTCCGTAATAAAGGCGCAAAGAATAGGAATTGTAGTACAAAATAGTAGAATGGAGCATTTGATAAATCGACATTATTTGAGATTCAGCTCTTTACAGACCAGGCCGCTAAAATCATGGATCGAGCATGTATAGTATGCATGATTGAGAATGTCGACTCTTCGTATAAAGCCTGAAGCCAACGACGCGGCAACTGCTTAATAGGTAAACGTTATCTGATTCTAACAGCTGTCGTCTTGTTCATCAGCTAGAACTTAAGGTGCGTCATTTTACTGTTAATCCGGAAATATCTCCACCATCTCCACTACCCCCACTTTTAATGGGATATCCTAACCGTCTTTGCTTTGATTTTGAGGTTGGTTTTCGTACGGCTGGAGATGGTGGAGGTATTGTTCGCATAATGGATATCCTCATACAAGGAGGGCCCAGAGGGATTCAAGAGAAAGACCTTCACAATATGGACTCGATTAAATGTACACTCAACAGAGTCTAAACATAATTAAACTGTCTTGATATATACTAAGTTGTAGGAGAACCTTGACCACTCGAACACTTGCCCCTTCTAGCAGCAGCAGCATCATTATATTGTTGCTTGCTACGCCGCATATTTACGCCCAGCAGGCAGGGATTACAATCAAAGAATGGGAAATACCAACCCCGAACTCAGCTCCCCACGACATTGTAGTGGATGAGAGAAACGGGATTGTATGGTTCACAGAAATAAACGCCAACAAGATAGGCAGGTTTGACCCTACTACTGAGCAATTCCAAGAATTTGATATCCCTACGCCATCGTCAAGACCTCATGGCCTTGCGGTTGATGAGGTCGGTAACGTATGGTTCACTGAAATGGCAGGCTCAAAGATCGGAAAACTTGATGTTGAAACTGGGCAGGTTAATGAATTCCCGACACCAACACCAAATTCCGCTCCTCACACTCCCATTATTGGTAATGGAGTCGTGTGGTTCACAGAAATTGAAGCTTCCAAGATTGGTAGGCTGAACCTGACTACCGGCGCCATAGATGAATTTCCGACACCTACAAGAGGCTCATCACCATATGGCATCATTGTTGACCCTGAAGGAAATGCTTGGTATGCTGCACTAACTGGTCACAGGATAGGTAAAGTAGATGCAAAGACTGGTGAAATAACTGAATACCCAACACCAACCAGCGATAGTGGGACGAGAAGGATTGCAATAGACAGCACTGGCAAGCTATGGTTCACGGAATATAATGCTGCAAAGATAGGAAGTTTCGATCCGAAGACAAACGAGTTCAAAGAATTTGAGACGACTACTCCAGGCTCTGGCCCTTATGCGATTTGGGTCGATATTTACGATGATGTGTGGTTCAGCATGACTAATGCTTTCAAGGTAGGCAAATTGGATCAAAATACCAACACGATCCAAGAGTATGAGTTGCCAACTCCGAGAACAATAATTCGATTTATTTATGCCGACAGCGGTGGAAATATCTGGTTTCCAAATAACAATAACAACAAGATTGGGATGATAGCGCAATCTATGTAGTAGACGACGACTGTTATGTATGAGATTCGAATGAAAATTAAGGCAGGCCAGTCGGGCTGTGAAGTGATATCACCACTTCAAAAAATGGATACTTTGCTATCTTTTTGAATATAACTGAAGCTAAAAGGGTTTCGATGTAGGGCCAGAGGAATTCCAGAGAAAAACCTTCAGAAAATGAACTTGAATTAGGGTGATATAGAATAAAATTTAGGCCTAGTTGCTTGTACATATGCCCACCTCGACAATTTTTGAAAAGAAATTATCATCAGGAAAAGGGGAGCGGGGTTAGACTCTCCCTTTGCAACTCTTCTTCTAATTGCTTTTCCTGATTTCGTTATCGCTGTTGGCTGTCACTCCAAGCATAGCTTTGACTGCGTGGTTTAAGATAGTTTCGCCGATTCTGATAATACTATTTGCTAGTCACGTATTAGTTTCTAGATGATCGTCATCATCGCCTGACAAAAGTTAAAAGCTAGCTTCTCCTTCTATGTAATATCGCGGTAGAACCCTTCTAAAAGAACTGATAATGAGCGGGCCGGTCGGATTTGGATAATAAAAATTCATTTGAATCCCAAGATTAGGCTTTTGGCATACCATCAACAAAATATCGGCATCATAGATTCCATAACCATCTCTTTTAAGTTATTTTCTTGCCTTAAAGATAATAAACACGGCTATTGCTCCCATCATTCCGCCACACACTAGAACAACTCGGATAGGAATCCTCCGGTTGAAGTCTGTGCTCCTTCTGGAGCTTCTGCAGTCACTGTTGCAATTCGGCCCCCTCTCTTTCTTGGTGGTTTGATAACCTGCTATTTGATCTGCCCACTTGGAGGAAGATTCTTAGAGTGAATATTAACCTCTGCTCCATCAATATTTACAGCTGCACCCTTTTCTTCTGTGGCATGAGGACCCTACTTTTTATTCTAACCCCCTAACAGTTGCTACCACAAAGACTTCCTTAACCCTTTCATAATTTGAGAAAGGATACTAATTCCTGTGTAGATGATAGCAGGGCATCTAATGCTTTCTTGTAATTAGATCTGTGATTAGATCAACCTATAGTAAATTATTTCGTGCCATTGTAGACTTTGCAAACTCTTCAAAGTTATGATCAATTTTTTGATGTTAGTATGCTCTTTGTATATGAAGATGAGAGAATGCAGTATTCATGATGTTTAGATTGGCTTATAAAATCATCGTATATAATGATTGGAATTCCCTTGTTGTAAGATAAAACGTTGTATTTTCAGTTAGTTGGAGATAATTTTAGGTTTATTATTTACGTAGGGGGCAGTATTAAATTATCCAATAATACTATCGCATATATTTTTTGAAAATCTGACTAAAGTATTAAATTAAATTTTTAGCATTTCTGATGTCATGGAGCTCAAAACAAAAAGTGACAGAATAGTGCATACAGACCCTGCCACAATTTTAAAGTATATCAAAAATTCTAATTACGGAGATCACAACCTCGTTATCTACCCTCATTTGGAGCAATTTGAAGAATTTTACGTTGAATGTTGCAAAGATTCGATTTTAGACAGAAACGAAATATTCGTCGTTGTCACGTACTATCAGCCGGTTTACGAAGTAAGAAATAAGCTGTACCTACTAGCAGGTATAGACACAGCAAGGTATGAAAACAATGGCACGTTAGGAATCCTTGATTCTGAAATGGCTTATCAGCCTAGTGTGGAACAAACTGGAAAATATAATATCAGTATGATTTTAACAAGCCTGTTAATAAAGCACGCACAAGAAAGTGACAAAAAAAGAATCACATTGCTTACTGATCTAGGAACATTTTTCCTAAATAAGAGAATAGCTGAGCTCATTTCACATGAGGTGTCAGTGTCCAGTAGAATAGATGCTAATATTAGATCCTTTTGTTGCTATCATAAAGATAATTTTAGCGTCCTTCAGGAAGAGCAAAGAAATAGAATATTGCGACATCATTTGAATAATTTGATTTTAAATTAGCAAGAAGAATTCTCTTATCAAATCATGATAGATAAAAGACTTTGGCCACTCTGCGTCTGTAAAGGGGACTTCGTCATTAGCTGATTGTTAGAAACAGTACAAAGAGATAAAGCCGGTTGCAATTTCAGAAAGCCGTAAGCATGCCTATTGAGTTCAAAACATCATAGTGAGTCAAAAGTTTCAGTTAGCGTTGGAGACAAGACATTTGAATGGACTGCAGAGGTCTTGAAGGTAATGGCTGAAAGATACAATGGAGCCAGAGCTTGATTGTAGAACTCACACCAACAAATTGAGGACATCCAGAAACTATATTTTACAGAATCTTGCAGAGATATTCCATAAGAAATTTAGGAAAAGAGAAAGGGCGTTTACGTCAAGGTGTGGGAGTTTGTGTTTCAAGCCAGACAAAATGGAAAGGAACGTAATGGATAAGAAAAGAAAGAGACTTAGGAAGCTACTGAGGCAAGATAATGATAATTTTGACAAGGTTCCCAATAAATGGATAAATCACGTGGTTAGTTAAAAATATTATAAGGTTCAATTGCATTGATAGTTGTCCTCTACTACAAGCAACATCAAACTCAGAATTTTGGTAGTAGATGATGAACAAGATATACTGTTGGGACTAAATGCGCTTTTAAGAGGACAAGGTCATTGTGTTAGAACATTTGATAATTCTTCGGAAGCTTTGAGGCACCTTACAAGTAGTGAGCATACTCCCTACGATTTAGTCATCACGGACTACAGAATGCCTGGTAGTATATCAGGCCTAGATTTAGCCAAACGGGTCAGGGAGCATACAAGAAGAAAAACAAAGGTCTTTTTGATGACTGCCTTTGATATATCATCTATACGTGAATTGAGTGAAGCATTGAAATCAGGAATAGTAGACGAAATTATTCAAAAGCCTTTTCCAAACGACAGGTTAATTGCTGTTATTGAAAAGAGCTTTTTGCATCATAATCACTAGCTGTTGGCGTCCGAGGCGGCGCTTGCGCCGCTTATAAGCATGTAATCAGATAGAGGAGTAAGCATATACTCCTTTCACCTTCTTCTTTGCGTATCCCTTAGATATAGAATTCGCGTTATTCTATATTTTGCATCCCATAAGCAAAATTACACCAGCAGCTTGGAAGTATGGCGCAGATCGTACGATTTACCTCTTTAATAAACTGCTTGATAACTATTACAATGAATAAGGAAAAGATGGCCATAAGTTCCTTTCTTTCGTAAGTTTTTCATGACAATTACCTTATTTTAGATTATTCGCTTTATATATTCTATTTATCATATAGGAGTGGGGATATACCATTTCAGAAATTGCAGAAAAATACTCTAACGTTCAGCAGATTCTGTCTATTCTAGCGTCACCTGATGTATTCAGGTTATTTTTATACGCAGACAAAGGTTTTGTATTGTCTGTTTCTCTTTTGGAAAAACTTCAAATGTCAAACAAGCAGTATTATAAGGCATTACACAAATTAAAACTACTAGGTCTTTTAGAAAAAAGAGATAGCATTTACCATCATAGTATTTCAGGTAGTATTTTGTATAACCAGGTTGTCCGACAAATTGCTCAACTGTCTAAGCATGAGAGAGATTTCAAGATCATCAACCTTTTGAAAAATTCAGGCCAGTTTTCAGATGATGAAGTAAGAAAATTCGTCGAGCAGATCACAAAGGACGACAATGTCTCACCTGTGCCTGGAGGTGCCCATGTTTTCCCGAATATCATCATTTCACACGAGAATATTGTTAAAACGCTTTGTCAAAGGATTGAAAAAGCTAATAATGAAATTTTGATAGCAACAAGAATTTCATTGGATGAGGTCATTGCATCACTTGTCAAAAGCATCAAACTTGGAGTCAAAGTACGCGTATTGGTAGACGAGCAATTGATAGCAGAATATCGCAGATTTTACTATTCTGATGTGGAGAAAAGCGATTCTCCATCCCATGTTGATAGATATACTGAAGAACGTACAAAAGTTGTAGAAAATCCCTGGTATGAAAGTGGTGTAAAAATTGAGCGGAGAGTGGGGAAGGTCCCTTTTGGTCTAATAATATTGGACAGAAATGAAGTTGGAATCGAATTAGTTGATTCTTACAATCCAGATAAATTCAGTGCGGGGATATTAGTAAAGGACGGCAGCCAAATTATCGATGCAATGCTTAAACTATATGAAGAGATGTGGTCTAATTCATATTCTGTTTGACATTACAGACTTACCGCGGAGAAAAGGATGCTTTGAAGACATAGAGGTCTGAATTAACAACCTGGCATTTCATATTGAAATGCTAGATCTCAAATATTGCATCTGTTGTATTGTTTATGCCGTCGGTACCATTTTGTATAGCTGTATCATTAGCGACCGATCTAAATGCGTTGAATGCTTCAATCTCAAATCTCAATGATTCGGACAAAAGTTCAAGTGATCTTTCATTTTCAGACAGATCTCCTGTAGATAAGTAATTTCGGAAATGTTCCTGACTCATCATTTCTGTCCTTATGGACTCTGAGTAAAGTTCGATAGCTTTGCTATAGTTCATGGGTAGCGTCGACGGCCATTGTCTTAGCGCATCTGCCCTAGCTAGCAATTGTTGATACATCTGCAAATAGAGATCTGTAATCGTTACAAAAGTTTGATTATCGTATACTCCTGACTCCAATTTGGCTATTTCGTCTTGGTAGGCAATGGAAAGACTGCGGGTATCATTAACAATTGCTATGAAGGCATCTTCAAAAGCATGAATTGTGGCATTTTGAGTTGATGATGACTGTTGCATTTCTGTTTGATTTCTTGTTGGCTGTTGAGTTCCTTGTTGCTCAACTGCACTAATAGATGTTAGGAGCATTGGCCTATGGTGCACTTGCATTCTGTAAATTTGCTCATCTGCATAGGCTCTTGAACTTGTCAGACTAAATTCTCCTGATATCGCTACGGACAGTATCAGCGTGGCAGCTAATAATCCAAAATACCACTTTCCTTTACTGTAGTGTATACTTAAGCTAATATCCTTTAATCGGGAATTATTATTATCATCATAATCCTCTTTCAAAGTCATTCGCATAAACGTCAACTTGCATTATATTTAATCACAATGAAAATAATCCTTAGAAGATCATACGAGAGCGAATACTAGACACATTGCTATAGAATATCGTGTCTTTATCGGATAATGGATGATGCAGTATTGCACATTTGTAAAACAAGAAGTGCTATCTTTCCATTATTATGCTTCTGGCCAAAGTCAAGGATGCTCTTAAAATTTTAGTTTATGCCAACGCCAAAGCTTATTCGAGGGAGCCAGTCGCCTGCTTAGAGTAAGAGGATCAAAGCGATGAACACCTTCAGAAGGACAAACACTTCAAAAGCCATCCTCGTGGATTTGCTTTAGCTCCGACCGACCTACCAAAACCGACATAAGATAGTTGGTCAAAAGGTTTTTTTGTATACCATAGATGCCCCCTCGGGCCATGAAGTGATATCACTTCAAAAAGAGGATTCTTTGCTAGTCTTTTTGAATGAAACTAAGAGCTAAAAAGGTTTCTGCAAGATGACACCATCGGGATTCGAACCTATCATATAGGCGGGTTCAGTAGTTCTTTCTGTGCCTTTGTTACAACATTGGAGGACTCTTGACATTATATGACAACAGGCTAAAAGGCCCAGACGACATTTTTTGTTTGCATTTTTGTCTGTATATGAGCGAGTGAGTCAGGCATACTACATTTACTAAACTTGCTAGTGTGCCTATCTATCTCAATCTCGCCCAAAAAACTAGCTACTAACAAATACTTCCTTTTCAGCTGACAACGTCCATAAAAGCACCTTGAACATCATATGATAGAAGAACGGTAAATTACCTTTTTTAAGAAACGAATTGAAATGATTTTTTGAGATGGCATGACAGATCAGTTTGCTCCTTTTTTAGAAGATAAGCGCAAGGCAGCAATTATTGCTGTTGCCATGAGCTTGGGTGTTCTCTTATTATTACTGCCAGCTGGCCTTGGATTTGGGAGCCGGGGAACAATCATGATACAAGAAGCCTTTGGGCAATTGGCTCCTCCTGCTCCTCCACTCGATGAAGGAGAGGAAGACGAAGAAGAAGAAGAACCTACTACTTTACCAGCAAACGCATCCATGTTTATACTACGTGGATTTATAGGCGGCAGTTTGCCTACACATAGTGGAGGAGATATTCCTACTGAGAATAATAGTAGTAGTCATATTGTGACCGGGCGATTTAGAGTATTTGCAAATGAAAGCCTTGTTAATCGGTTTGTAGCTGAAATGAATCTAGTAGCAATCAATGGAACAGCATTTCACAATATTACGATTGAAGAGACTACACCCCATAGGTTTGAACTGGCGGAAACAGGAAATGGGACTTCTACCATCACGGCAACTGGATCCATTCCTCCTGTCAGCTCTAATATAATGACTCGCATCTATGTAGATGGCAACACACCCATAGTAGATAATGTTCCACTTACAATATCAATTAGAGGTCAACTTCTTGCCATACAAGGCATTGATATTGATGAAATAACTATAACAGATACTAGACAACGTAACATCCTAAGTATAATTGATGGACAAACAATCTATGGAAGCATACCTAGGAGATAGATGCATGTGTACTAGGGAAAATTCACACTAAAAATAAAATTCATAATAAAAAAATTAAAGATTCTCTGCTGCTGATTAAGCAGTACTCTTTACTTCCGTTATTGAATCACATCTTACACCTGCTTGATTATGGTGCTTCTCCACTGCTTCTTTATTGGGAGCATCTAGGATACAAAATATCTTGTCTTTATCTTCATTGTAAAGGATATTTTTGTGTATTATGCCGAATTCATCCCTTGGAGAATTTTGTAGCTGCTTCAGTGTATCTTCATCAAATGTACCAATTGGATGTTCATCTATGAACAGAGTCATCTTAGAAAAATTGTATCAATTCATTTCTTAAAAGAAGTAATCAACCGTTCTTCAATCATAAGACACTTAGGATTCTTTCTATGGCTATATTAGTTGGAAAGGCCTTTTTGATAGCTACTGATACCAATTGGTTCTTTAAAGAGAAGAACAACCAAAAGCAACAATAGAAAGCTCAAAAGCGGGCCCGGGGAATAATCCCTTCTTAGTGTTTGGTTTCTACATTATTGTATGACATTTCCCAGAAGTCATATTCAAATTTGCAAGCTGCTCCAAAATGTTTCTTCATAAGCCTTTTAGTACTTTCATTAGCCTGATCATACAATCTACTAAGAATATTTTTGAGTTCTTCTATTTGTTGTTGAGACTCTCTTGATGAATAAAATTGTATCCATTTGCAATAAACAGCCGTCTTGATATTACTTTTAGACATCTTTTGTGCTATTTCCAGGTATGACCATGGACATGGGGCCATAGCAGACACTATTACTTCAAGATTCTTCGTGGATGATGAAGATACTTGTCTTAGAAATGAGACATAGTTTAATGTAGCAGGCGCCATAGCTATAGCAGTAGTACTAGTAGTAGCATTATTGTCAATATTGGATATTTCTAATGATAGCAGAAGCTCTCTTTGCATCTGCATCTCAGAATCAATTGTGCTGTGATACAGGTTCCCAAACCATATCCTTAGTTTTTGATCACTTGATTTTTGCTTTGCAGCTAACAAGAAGGCACAAAATTCTTTTAGAAATATATGATCTTGCCTTAAGTAAAAGGCAAACTTTTCTGTTGGAAGAGAATCGTCTGCCATTTCTAAAATAAACTTGTGGCTTATGGTGTCATTCCAATACTTGATATTGTGTTGTTTAATCTCATCCGCTGAAACAGTAGCAACCATCTATAATACTTCCATGGCTTGCGAATATTTTATTGGTTTTTGCCGTTGTGTTACGTGCCTTGCAGTTTTGCAGAAGAGCAACAAGCATTTGATGAACAATCAGTATCAACCTCCTTTAAGTGCCTCTATAACTCTAGGGTTATCATATGAATCATACTTTTATCTCATTCTAATCTTGCATATATAGGACTAGCCAAGTTTTTGGAGTTCCTTCCCGTTTGCTTCATTCAGCGTTTTATTACAGATATTTGGTTTTACTCCCATTGTATATGCGTGTCTCATTAATTCTGCATTGAGCTCAACATCATATACACATATCGCTGTACTCTTTCTTTTTATCACAAAGATAATTCATGATGCGATCTATGACATACTCATTTTCCCGGGTAGTCAAGCGTCTTTTCCTGATATAGCCCAGATATCTTGGTTTGAACCCACGACCTCAGCTCAGCAGCTCTATCTGATGACCGCCATCAGTTGATTGATTGAGATATATTTTGCTCGCTATAGGCCAGATTAAAAAATTCAGTGTGTTGCTGATTAGAGAAAAGGGATAGAGCAGATGGTTTGATTATCATTTGTAATTTCGACACTTACCATCCAAATAGCCACAAAGCATCAAACAAGAATGCGCCAATAGCTGCTATTGCGCCCATTGCTGTAGTAATGACAATAATCTTAACATATTATTACTAGTCTTGCGCTGCTGTCGGTCATGGTATGAATGTCCATTCATGATAATAATTAGGATTCAGGCTATCAAGCTAATAAATCAAACTTCTTGTTATAGCCAGATACTCATTTGCAATATTTGTTTTTTCTTATGTTTGACAGAAAATAGTTGGTAAAAAACAATAACACAAGTTACCACATCGCTTACAGAGTAGTGTTATTATAATATCATAAGAAAAAGTGTTGTCAGACTATCACTAGCATTAAAACATGATAACCTCATAGTATATACATCATACTCATAACATAGTCAACTATTATATTTAATAATATTTTGCTCAATAAGTTAATTGGTACGAATAATCAAAGTAAGATCGGAGATACTTTATTTGTGAAATTTGGTCCTATCGAATCTTCAAGTGGTCACTAGCGATGCTGAGAATGATTTTTATTAAAACGTCTTAATTGAACAATGTCCCTGCAGCAAACATCGCTTATGAGACTAGGTAACACCGTTTCCCCTTCCGCCTAGTTCATGCTAAGCCTGATCCTATCAAGTAACATTTCTCGCTCTGCAAAAAGAATACTAATAATAGTGTTATTGAAAAATTAGCATTTGTGAATGGGATCTTTGCAAAATGGTTTGTTTCAAGCAGATTTGCTAAGAGTTTGGCGGTATTGGTTTTCGTTGCGGGTATGGCGTCAATGTCGCTAGAGTTTACTGCAAGTAGAATACTAATCCCTATTTTTGGCAGTTCGATTTACACCTGGGGTAGCTTAATAGGAGTAATATTGGCAGGATTGAGCTTAGGTTATCATATTGGGGGAAAGCTTGCTGACAAAAATCCTAACTTTCTAAAGTTGTGTTTAGTAATTTTTTCTGCGGGGCTGTATATTATATTTATACCATTCATAGCACCTACAATTACAAGTTCTTTTATTCAATTTGTGTCAGATAGCCAACAGGCCTCTTTGTTTGCCGTTTTTACGCTTCTTATGCTACCGACCTTTTTGTTAGGCATAGTATCGCCTTATGCAATAAAATTGGCAACCAGAAGGCTTACTGAACTAGGAAATGTGTCTGGAAATCTCTATTCACTTTCTACCATAGGCAGTATTGTTGGCACTTTTCTGACAGTTTTTGTTCTGATACCGACATTTGAGATCAACTATATCATATTTGGCCTTGGTGTGACACTGATGTTTTTTTCTTCATTATTTGGCCCTGCACGATTTCCAAAGATTCTTGCAGTTTTTGTTGTTGTCTTGTTGTTCTTCTTTCCTTCCATTAATTTGTCGTCTGCCGGTAGTGTAATGATACATCCTACTGGAGCGCTTGTATATGAAAAGGAGACATTATACAGTCACTTAGATGTAATTGATAATGGTAATATTAGAACCCTGTACCTTGATGGCAATACACACAGTCAAATGTACAAGGACAAGCCTGAAGAATTGGCGATCACATACACAAAATATTTCCATTTGGGATTCCTCTTTAATCCAAATGCTAAAGATGTCTTATTTGTTGGCGGCGGAGGCTTTTCAGGCCCAAAAAATTTTTTAAGTACCTATTCAGATGTCCGGATAGACGTAGTCGAGATAGACCCTGACGTGATCAGCGCTGCACGTGATTACTTCAATTTACCTGTTGATAATGGATCTAGCCTAATGATCTATAATGACGATGCTAGGAATTTCTTGTCCAAAACTGAAAAAAAGTATGACTTGATAATCTTGGATGCATTCTCAAAAAATTATATTCCATTTCACTTGATGACTTTGGAGTATTTCCAGCTTTTAGATAAGAAATTGACATCAGATGGCGTTATTATTTCTAACAATATCGGATCAATGACTGGGGACAGATCCGATATTATTAGAGCAGTATACAAAACTATTTCCCAGGTTTTTCCTTCAGTTTATTTTTTTCCAACTGAGTATAATTCAGGGAATTTGCAGAATATTATGTTAGCAGCTATGAAGACTCCGACTGAATATAGCAAAGATGAACTAAGACAGTTGGCATCAAATAATGGCAACAATAACCATGATTCCACTACTGCACTTGATGACCTTGACTATTTAGAACATCTCTATGAGGCAGAATTGAAAACCAGCGACGTACCATTACTTACGGATCAATTTGCTCCTGTTGACATACTTATCAATCCTGTTACCAATGATCCATACAATTTGGAAAATGTTCCAGCTAAAGGATCTACTGGTCTTTCATGGATTGAGAATACAGATTCTATAAAGCTGGTTCTGCTAACTATTATAGCAGCTGTATGGATTTTTTATACACAGAAGGAGTGGAAGAGAAATCAGAAGACAATGAGTCTATAATTATATGATATTAGTCTTGCTCTTTTGCAAATAAAATAACATGAAAACATCCAAAAATTATTAGTGTGGAAGCAAAAAATCAAATAAAAGAAGCCTAACTGAATTGTGGGCCCGTCGGGCTGTGAAGTGATATTGCTTCAAAAAGAGGATTCTGCTAGTCTTTGAGTATAATAGAGAAGCTAAAAAGGTTTCTGCAATCCTTGGAACTCTTAAGGACTGATGATCCTTGCAGCAATATTATAATGGAGTCTAACATGGATGAAAACTTGAGACTTGAAAAAGTTAGAAAAATAGGAACGTGGTACTTACATTTTTCATGGAGTTGCCACATCTTTTTGTCAATGTTTCGAATTGTTTTCTTTTTTGTTACTGTGGCGGTTGTGGTTGTGCTTCCTGTGATGCTGCTAGTTCAGCCGTGGCAAACCGTGGACCCACGTTTGTAATCTTTACCTTTGTACTCTGTCCCACTTTTGCATTTTTCACAAAAATTACAAATCCTTGAACCTTAGCTATGCCGTCACCTTGTCTGCTGGTTTCAGTAATTTGCACATTGTATTCTTTACCTGTTTCTACAGGTTTTGGACCGAAGCTTCCGCCACCAAAGCGGTTGCTTCTTCCATATGTTGTTCCGTATGACATTAGTCAACATACACTTAGTCGACTAGCAATATAAATCAGGGCTATATGTCTAAGAAAAGAGATCGGGGAGATGGAAACAGTATCATCCCTTCTACAATGCAGACACTCAGTCGATAAAGCTGTTGAGGTTAGGCATTATAGCTGCGGTCGGGTCGGATTTACCAAAATTTATGCTTCTTGGGCGAATTAATGACCATATCCAATCGGCACAGGCTCGGTCTTCTATGGATTGTTATTGTTAGAAAAAGAGGGCCCAAGGGTCCCCGTGCTTTTTTCTCTGGTTTTGAGGCTGATTACAGGATATGCATATGCCTTAAAGCATACGTATCAATTATTGCTGCTGCTGCGTGTCGTTTGTATGTTGTGTGTTATTGCTGATGTTATTGACTCAAGATTAGGACCTTAGTAGAGTGACAACTTGTTGATTGCAAAACCTGTAATAGGGGCATCTTGCTCTAATAATATGAACATTAGAGATTGTATGGATACAATGATAATAATAATAATATGCAGCTAACCATTCATGCTTGGAATACTGAGAAGGATAACAACAGTTTTGACTGTGAGTACAATGAGAAATTACATCGATATTTCATATCTGCTAAAGCTATACCAAGTTTACTCCTAATTGATCCAAAAGCCAGATGGAATCAAGAGCTGGAGAATGTATTCTTGATAAAATGTGAAAATAGGAACGACTATCAGCATTATGAATATGAGCTACGTCCTGATTGTTTGTAAGTATGACACAGTAGAATCTCAGAGATAACAAATAATACAATTCGTTCTCAGGACGTTCTTAACGTGCTAGGCGTAAACACATTAGATGTGGCTAGCGAGAATCTAGGATCTATAATAGAAGATTAGATAGTGTCCTAGATTATTATGACAATAATGTAGTAAAGATCTGGGCATCTTCCAGCCGTTTGTGCTACAACAACAGCAGAGCAATTCTATTAGGCGTGAAAGATATAGTCCGATACTCTATTGTGAATGAGCCTCGAACACTTCTTCCTCAATTGACCTTTGAGGAGGCATACCAGTTGGAAATAGAAATTCTAGATGTTGAATATGCTTTGGTATGCTTCAGATAATCAGTGCAGAGATAATAAAGTCAGAATTTCTCCGTGTCTTAACAGGGAGACATAATACACTATTTACAATACTACCTGATGGCGATGAGCATAAAGAAAAAGGATCATAATGAATGTTATATGGCTAATCACTTCTTAACTGAATCCTACGTAGGCTGATGATAGCACCTGTCACAAAACCTGTTCTAGAAGACTAATGTCAAAGTGAGCTCAGAGAATTCCGAGAGAAAAAACCTTCAAAATATTCATTATTTCCTGTAATTCTGAGATTGCATTTTCTCCGTGCGTAGATAGCTCCTTAATTGCAGCCTTCTTTTTTCAGGGTCACTAGACCATTTGGCCTTTTCTTTCAACTCAAAAAATGTCATTTTGTCATCAGACATGTCTCTCTGATAGATCCCTCTCTTTTACTTCTTCAGGCCTGTACAGTCTCTATGCCCTTAGCCACACCAATCCCTAGTACCACAACCCCGATTATGGCTCCTAGAATGGGGCCCGGGAACATGATGACTGCGAAGAACTCTGTATTTATCATACCAGCAATTATGCCGGTTACTCCACTTGCAGCCAGCAATCCTGCCACAAGAAGCGACCTCTGCTTGCATGACACAACAAAAGCCGCTGTCGCCAGTACAATGCGCCTATGCCGGGCCATGACGCAAGCCCTGCTCGCAGAACCCCACCACTTGTAGTAACAGCCAGAAGCAAAGCGAGTGTTGCTGCAGCCAACCCTATCGCTAAAACAAGTTTTGAATTTTTCACCGTCGGATCTTCAACCCGATCTATTTTAGATATTGTTCACTCTTGACATGTATCAAAGTTATCATGCCCATTAATCTAGCTCTACTAAGCCATTATAGGAGGGGGTGTGTGTCATATTCCTAATGGCATGCATGCTGCAGTATAGAACTGTGAAGCTACTCTACCCTTGCTAACTTGGAATAGAATCAAACACATCTATCTGAACAATTGTCTCTGTGCATTTAAAGGTGCTAAACTTAGGGTTTCGATCATATATTCGTAGACAGATAGCTAAAAAGGTTTTTGTATAGATCAAGGCGATGTAGAGTTAACCATACCTCTGTATCTGTCCCTCTCTATTACCTATTTTTTCAAAGTATACGAGGCAATAAAGTCTGTGATTGATTCATATACTACCTAACTAAAGGTAAAAAAGACGGACTCGATTCAGAAAAATGAAAAATGACAAATACAACGACTACAAATAAGCATCGAAAATTACTAATTTGTATATATACAAATGAAGACAGAAATGAATTTGCTATTGGCTTAAAGGAAGATGAGAATTTTAGAGCAATGACAAAAGTGGATGAGTTTTACACAAGATTTGTTGATGCGTTTGATGAGCTGGTAGTGGATGAAAAGGAAACAGATTGGAAACAGAAATTAAAGAAATGGATTGCTTCTGCAAAGGGAAATGAAGCGATATTTACTGAGGTAGACCTGAGTGGATGGAATGAAGTAGGAGAAAGAAAGGAAAAGAACTGACTTACATCTAATTTGATAGATGTTTAAAATCGCAGTATTATAACCAATTGATTATAAGAAGAAGTTGTGACCATCCATTCATCTAGTATTGAAAATATCTTCACTACCTCTACCTTCTCAAGTTTTGCTCATTTCATCAAATCTATCAGACAAGTCAATTTGCCATTGAAGTGAGTTCATAGAACGAAGAAGTGATATCACTTAAGAGGATTCTGAGGCTCTAACAGTATAGGGAAAGATAAAAATTTTCATCTATAGGGAGGCAAAGAGCGATTGGAACTCCGCATATATTATTTTCGAGCCAGATAGCGCTTCTCTATCTTTTAGAATTGAGATATTTGAATGAGAGGCTCACACCAGCTGATTGGCTGACATCGTAAGTGTAAACCTCATTTGGAGATATAGGTAGAGAATCAATTCCTTCGCTAGTACAAACAGGGCATATCTTAATCATCCTAGTTGCATTGAGAGTGGAGCTACACCAAAAACAGGACTGACAGATTTGGAAAAAGGAAACGTCGTGCGAGTGGTTGTGATGGCTAGCTGCTGAATGTCTCTCTGGCTTCAGATTGTCATTATTGTGGCGGAATTGTGACTCAATCACCTCAATCACATTGGTTATACTCATTCCAGATCGCGGCAGCCTTTCGGTTAAGACATATATGCGTTATCTAAATAATTTCATCACAGATAGATCAGAAAGTTCCTCTCCCTGATCCAGAATTGTCAGCACTTCGGCTAGATTTCTGTAGTACGAAAAAGCAGCTTGTCGCTTTGTCATCAGATCAGATCAGATCAGATCAGATCAGATTTAGGTAACTCAATTACGAAGGTCAGGTAAACAAGATCTTCAGTTGTCATTTGCATTACAATGACAAACCTGAAACTTGCTATAGCAAAGGGACTCCCATAGTTTCTATCATCATAATCGTAACCTATCACGCAGGTGATTCTCTTATTGCCTATAAGCAACCCAATGCTTCGTAAGGCTTGGCCTGCACAGTCTCTGTTGTTTCCTTAGTATAGACATACATGGCCACATTATTAGTTGTCCCCTCATTATCACAAGAATCCTATTTTAGGAGTGGTGATATCATAGCGGGCCCGTCGGATTAGAAGTGATATCACTGCTTAAAGCGGATTCTAGGTTAGAAATAGCCTTCGTAAAATAAAAACTTTATCGGCACAGCTTGTCAAGAGTTTATTTGGTTATCGTTAAAGTTTAGAAACTTATTTGACAACACGTGTTTTGTAATAATTGCATATTGGTTATTGCGAAGAGCGCGTCATCGCTCGGTTTCGCGGCTATTGCCTTTCTCTAAGTGAAGAAGACAAATTAAGATAGACTGGCATGCGAGTAGTAGATGGTTTCGTAAGCATTAAGTAAAATAACAACTGTTACTATTACTAAAGGCATAACCGAGTTGGTAAAATCCAATCAAAATCATGACAAGTGCGTGCGACCTTTTCTTGTTTATGCGATGGTTATTTTTGTTGTGATTACAATGTCCTTTAATGTTACTGCTGGCGCTACCGGACCGGCTCCATTTTTACTACAGCATGCATGGGCGCAAATTCAATCTAGCAATGATGGAGCAATAATGGGAGCTGATGAGGGAAGCAATAATAATAACAACAGCCTTACATTCAAAGAACTATTTGCAAGAGCCAAGGATTCTGTAGTCCAGGTTACAGTCCGTGGAACGCCTTTAGCCTTTGTAGATAATTCAACATTTGCCATAGGCTCAGGATTTGTTTTCGATAGGCAGGGTCATATTGTAACGAATAATCATGTCATATACGGCGGCAGTAACGTTACTGTCACATTCTCAAATGGGACAATTTACACAGCAGAAGTTGTCGGCGCTGATATGTTCTCAGATATTGCAGTGCTAAAAGTCGTTACCAAAGAAGAAGAGAGCGCACAGGGCGTGAGCCAAGGATTCATCCCACTCCCGCTTGGAAATTCTTCAATGCTTGCAATAGGTGACGAAGTAGCAGCTATTGGAAATCCCTTCGGTCTGACTGGATCCATGACTACAGGCGTTGTCAGCGGTCTAGGAAGACTTATTCCTATTCAGACTACAAATATTACCACAACACCTGAAGCCAGAGCGTTCTCAATTCCCAATATAATTCAAACAGATGCGGCAATCAACCCAGGTAATTCCGGTGGGCCTCTGTTAAATATGAATGGTGAAGTAGTAGGATTGAACACTGCAATTCTTTCGTCAGCACAGTTTTTCTCAGGAATAGGATTTTCAATTCCCTCTGACACTCTTCGAATAATCGTCCCTGCCCTGATTGCAAATGGGACATATCTACACCCATGGGTAGGGGTTGCGGGAACTGATATCACGCCAGAAATAGCATTGGCACTTGGCCTAGAAGAAGCAAGAGGGCTTCTGGTTGTGGATATAACACCTGGCAGTCCTGCAGACAAGTCCGGAATACGCGGCGGAGACATGCCTGTTACGAACATCACTGGGTTTGAGGAGCTACGGCTTGGTGGGGATATAATCATGAATGTAGACGATCAGAGAGTAAACAAGACAGATGATTTACTCTCCTACATTGAAACAAATAAGCAAGTCGGAGATACAGTGACTATGACTATTCTAAGAGATGGTAAGTTGATCGAGATCGACCTTGTGCTTGGATCGAGGCCGATAGGCTAACTAAAGCTCGACATCAAATATTTTGTTTGGTGTTAAAGGCTATATATAGAGCACATCAAAGAAATCCAAGGTTTGCCGTTCCAAGAGAATTTCACTGGCGAGGCTATCTGATTTTTTATACACCTTTCATTTAGCACAATCTATAACAGAAACTGAAATTGCAGAGAAGCTAAATGTTGACCAGTCCACTATCAGCAGAGATATCAGGGCTCTCAAAGGGATGTCACAGCAATTTGTTTTGATTTAGCGGGCCCGTCGGGATTTGGATAAGAAAATTCATTTGAATCTAAAGGGGAGTCTGCTGAAAGCAATGTGGAAGACAACAAGATCTGTAAACAAGCCAATACTAGGCATTGTAAGTCGAATGTCATAAGGTCCCAAAGATAGAATATGCAATTATTCCAATTCAAGCGATTGATAAAAGGATAAACGATAAATCTAATAATCGCACGCTTCAATTACATATAAGCGTAAATATATGAGCGAAATGGCTGCACCTTATCATTTTAGTTTAGTACATAGACATAGTGCTTCTACCGAGTGCCGGGCATGCAGAAATCGGATTTCTTCAGATCAAGATTTCCATAATATTGTTGTTAGATGTGAGGAGGAATTTAATGAACTTGATTTTTGCCAAGCATGCTATGATAATTACATTCAAAAGTATTTTGAATTCAGTGATTTCACTATATCAACTGAGCAGCCAGGATTATTGGAATTTCTATCAAAACTTGATGTATGACCTTTTTCTTTAAATATATATACTAACTCGGATTATTCATCTTCGATTGCATTTTTTTGCTGCATTCAAATAACAACTAGTGAATTAGCCTTAGAAGGCTCCATTTGAAACTCATTGTTATGGATCGATTCATTTTGCACAGAAGAAATATCTCCTTATTTGATGCCATCCTGCTTCACCAAATAATCTAGAAGTTCTTGCCGCCAGGCTTCGGGAAGTGCTTTGATATGAACGGCACGCCGAATTGTTGCCATGTCACCTTCGCTAGATACTAGTTGTACAATATCTTTAACTGTGACATTATTTTCATCTCTGCTAATAAGCTTGATCTCATCACCAGATCCTATGTCTCCTTCCTTTAGAACCCTAAAATATATCCCGGTAAGTTTGCTTTCCATAAACTGTCTAATAATATCCATACGCCCGAACTTTACTCCAAGTTTATAGCAAGGCATCCTCGGCTGCGTAGCTACCAACTCACCAGAACCAACTCGAAATACATCGCCGATGTTAACTTGGTCTTCGAACAATCCTTGTGTTGTCAAGTTTTCTCCAAACATTCCCCACGGTAGTTTCATGTTTGGTAGTCGCTTTTTCCAGTAATCATAATGCTCTGCAGGATAAGCATACACAGCCTTGTCAGGTCCACCATGAACAGTCAGATCTGCCTGCTTGTCACCGTTGAGGTTAAGTCTCCTAAGCTTTATGCGCCCGCTTACAGATTCTTTAAAGATTCCCGTAGTCACTGCTTGGCCTAGGAAGTTCACGGTCCGTGGAAGTCCCACATTGAGCGAAATAACCTTAGCCATATAGAATGTAAGCATAAGTACAATTACAATATATAAGATTGAAAGGACAGGACAACTATGCACTTATGTTGAGTGAAGGATCTAACCTATTGCAATAGGCATAACGATGTTCATTTAGACCTCGAGTTGTAAATGTCAAATTTGCCTAAGAAGTTTCCCGCAAACAAGGTCAATCGCAGGGATGATGAGCGATTATATCCTGTCACTCCAGACTACAATAATTCAATCAGTTTTTAAAGGAAGAGTGCTGATATGCAGCCCTGAATCTTAAGGATACCAAAGAAATAGGTCAAGTTGTCTTGTGTTTCCGCATATGGAATAAGGAAAGTAAAGCATACTCACAATATTGGAAGTAATTTGGAAAAATGTATTTTAAGGATGGTCAAGGAATTGACATAGAAGTACTTATTGAAAATCAAAACACCAGCTTCCCTGACACAGCATGCTGCACACAAGAAATTAAGCAGCCATAGAAAATACAATTCAATTTCCTTGGCTCTTAAAAAACTTCTTTCCAAAAGCAAGCTCGCTCGCATGTCCGTTGGGACTGAGTATGTAAGATTGGTTGAAGCGACTGATAGGATCTTGGCAAATCGTATTTCTTGTCCCATAGATATTCCACCATTTCAGAGATCTACAGTAGACGGTTTTGCCATTCTCTCAAGCGATACAAAGAAAGCAACAAGAGACCATCATACTATGCTAGACGTGGTGGGCAAAATTAGTGCGGGCAAAATCTCTCGGATAAGAATTAGTTCCGGCAAAGCTGTTGCAATTGCAACCGGAGCAAAGGTTCCAAAGGGCGCAGACTCGGTGATAATGATTGAAGATGTCATAATTGAGAATAAAGGAAAGAAAATTTTCATCCCATATAAGACAAACAAAGGAAGCAACATATCTCCAAGAGGCAATGACCTAAGGAAGGGACAAATTCTTCTGAGAGAAGGAACATGGCTCACTGCTGCGGATATCGGGCTAATTGCATCTGTTGGGATATCGAAGATAAATGTGTATAAGAAAATCAAAGTTGCGGTGCTTTCAACTGGCAGCGAACTTGCTGAACCAGGGTCAAACCTTGGTAATGCTTCAATTTTTGATAGCAATAGATTCATGCTCTCTAGCATGGTAAGAAAGCATGGCGGGGAGCCAATAGACCTGGGGATATGCAGAGATCAAAGATCTCTCATACATGCGAGGATAATGCATGCATTAAAGTTTGACGTAGTTCTAATATCTGGCGGCTCTTCCGTAGGCGAAAAGGACTATGTTCCTAGCTTAATAAATGAGATCGGAAAGCCTGGGATTATTGTAAGTGGCATAGCAATGAAACCGGGCTCTCCAACGTCCCTAGGGATAGTTAATGGAAAGCCTGTAATTGTGCTTCCTGGCTATCCTGTTTCTGCCTTTGTTGCCCTGTACACCTTCGGACTACCATTGTTTTACAAGATCCTAAATACTAGCGGTCCTCCTGTTGCAAAGCAGGTCGCCATGCTCGCTTTGGATGTCAAGTTACATAAAGGAATGACCACATTTATTAGAGTTAGAATCTTGAAGCGTCGTCATGGATGCTTTGTTGCTGAGCCAGTATCGACTACTGGTGCCAGCCTCCTTTCTACATTGGCTTATTCTGATGGGATAGTAGTAGCGAAGTATAACAACAAGGGGAGCCAAAGAGATGATATGTTGCACAAAGGGCAAAATGTAGAAGTGATTTTACTAAGAGATGTGGGTACCAGGAGGCTCAATAATTGTTAAAAATAAAAGAAGATGATGATGGTGGAAATAATCCAAATAAAGCTCTTGTTGACGGATTTGGAAGGGTTGCGCGTAAGTTAAGGCTATCTGTGACTGACAGATGTAATATGCAATGCATTTATTGCATGCCAAGAGATATGGATAAGAACGACAAAACTGGAAGCAGTGATGAGGCAATTGCAAGAAAAAGATGGTGGCTTGCCAAGGATGAGGTCTTAAGCTATGAAGAATTCTTAAGAATATCTCGGATAATGGCGCAGTTGGGCATTGAGAAAATAAGGATCACAGGCGGCGAGCCACTGCTCAGGCCAAGAGTGGAAGAGTTGGCTGCAGGGTTGTCAAAGATAAAAGGGATTAAATCAATCAGCATGACAACTAATGGCCTTTTCCTTGGAGAAAAGGCAGATCAGCTAAAAAGGTGCGGACTTCAGAGTGTAAACATTAGCCTCGACACATTTAAGGCCGCACGCTTTAAGGCCATGTGCGGGATAGACGGTCTGCACAAAGTCCTGAATTCAATCCATGCGTCAGAAAATGCAGGACTTAAGGTAAAAATAAACATAGTCGTTGTGAGAGGATGGAACGACGATGAAGTCGTTGATTTTGCAAACTTTGCTCGCGAAACCGGTCATATTGTTCGCTTTATCGAATTCATGCCCCTCGATGGATCTGGAATTTGGTCGCCAGATCTTGTTGTAAGCAAGAGCGAGATTATTTCTAAAATAAGAAATGATATTTGTGATATTGAAGCGTCAGGAATTGTTGACAGCAATTGCACTACATTAAATGATACTAGGTCAGCGCCGGCTAAGCTCTATTCTTTTACTGATGGAAAGGGTACAGTCGGATTTATTCCCTCAATGACAGAGCCATTCTGTGAACAATGTGATAGATTAAGGATAACTTCCGATGGAAAGCTTCTTACTTGTCTTTTTGAAAATCCTGGTTACGACATTAGGAATTTGCTACATGTCGGAAAGACTGACCAAGACATTGCAAATTTCATTTTGGAATCGACTCGCAAGAAGCCAGAAGGAGTAATAAGTATCATAAGATCCAAGGCATTAAAACCAACTCTGAATTTGATGCACACGATAGGAGGATGAGGTCGTACGTTGAGTGACATAGAAGAAATGGAACATCATCCACAATTTATTACCTTAAAAGTTAAGTCATTTGCAATTCTGAAAGACATAATTGGCCCACAGCAAATAATATTGCAACTCCCTAGAAAACAAGAGGAAATAGTAACTGTTGCTGAATTAAGGAAAAGGATCCTTGAACTCTATCCTGAAATTTCAGCCCAAAGGATTGCGATGAGAATTGCTGTTAATGCCGCGATGGCAAATGATAAATCAATCATTAATGATTTTGACGAAATAGCGCTCTTGCCGCCTATCAGTGGTGGGTAACGGGTCATGTTTTCTATATCCGAGCATCCGATCGACGTTGGAAAGTTGCTAGCGAATGTAAAGGATGATTCTGCTGGTGCAACTGTTCTCTTTTTGGGGACAGTCAGAGACCATAGCGATGACTACATGGTATCTGGAATTTATTACGAGGCATACGTCAGGATGGCAGAAGAAGCCATGGCCAAAATTGAAGCAGAATCTGTCAAGAAATGGAGTCTAAAAAAGATCGCTACAGTCCATAGAATTGGAAATCTAAAGATAGGAGAAGTTAGCGTGGCTATTGCCATATCCTCTGAGCATAGAGCTGAAGCTTTTGAAGCAGGAAGGTATGCTATCGATCGAATTAAATCAGAAGTTCCAATCTGGAAAAAGGAGATAATAAGCGGCGAAGGCGGGATGTGGGCAAAGGGAACGCCATTAGGTGAGAGTTGACAAAATATGGGGATGTTCGATGTTGGGGACAAATCAGAGACTCTCAGAATGGCAACCGCGCAGGCAATCATAAAAGTAAATCCTGAAACCATCCGGTTAATCAAGGAAGGAAAATCTCCAAAGGGTAACATAGTAGATGCTGCTAGAATCTCTGCAACAATGGGAGCCAAGCGAACTTGGGACTTACTCCCATACTGCCATCCTATACCAATAGATCACATCAAAGTTGATGTTTATATCAAAACAGAATCAATAGAAGTAGACGTACAACTGAAAACTACTTGGAAGACTGGTGTGGAGATGGAATCGCTGACAGGCGCTTCTATAGCAGCACTTACAATCTATGACATGCTAAAGCCAGTAGATGAATCTTTGGTCATAGGATCTATCAAACTTTTGGCAAAGAGCGGAGGCATGAAGGACTTTTATGAAAGGTACGACAAGCCATTGAAGGCAGTTGTAATAGTCATCAGCGATTCAGTTTCAAAAGGGGAGCGATCAGACAAGTCCGGAAAGCTAGCTGCTGAAAGGCTCAAGAGCACTGGATTTGAAGTCGTAGACTACGGAGTCATACCTGATCACCTAAGCAAAATAGAATCATCATTGAAAACTGCATGCGACGAACTAAAAGCAGATCTGGTGGTAACATGTGGGGGCACTGGTCTTGGGCCCCGTGATACTACTCCTGAAGCAACCAGGAAGATCTTAGAAAAGGAAGTTATAGGAATCTCTGAGGCGCTGCGTATGCACGGTCAAAAAAGAACGCCTTTGTCAATGCTATCTAGAGGACTGGCTGGAGTCAGGGGCGAGACAATCGTCGTAAACCTCCCCGGTAGTATCAAGGCAGTGTCAGAGTCGCTAGACGCGCTGATCCCGGGCATACTACATGCATCTAAGATGCTGGGAGGTCACGGACATCAGCAATGAAATCGCTCTTCTTGTTTTTATTGCACCCCTATTCTTTGGGGTAAGTTTCATTTATTCAAGTGTCGGGTTTGGTGGCGGCAGCAGCTATATAGCAATTCTTGTTCTTTTTGGAATTAGCCTATTTGCTGTTCCTCCTATAGCACAGATACTTAACATAATCGTAGCAGGTATTGCGATGATGAGTTTTGCGAAAGCTAAACACCTTTCTCTAAAATTTGCCCTACCCTTTTTGTCGTCTGTTCCTTTTGCTTTTTTTGCTGGAACAATTGCTCTTCCTGAACAATATCTTGCTCTGATGTTTGTCTTATCACTGTTTGCAGCGTCATCAGTTCTGATCCTATCAGGAATAAGAGGCAGGTTTGAAAAACTGCAACAGAAAAAGTCCAAGGGGTCTAGCGTATGGGATAGTAGATGGAAGATAATATTATTGATTGGAATTCCGACGGGAGCTATCTTAGGCATTGTAGCCGGGCTCGTAGGCATAGGAGGCGGAATCTGGTTATCTCCCATTATCATTCTAACCGGCATAGCCGATCCAAAGCGTGCGGCAGCAACTTCTAGTGTCTTCATTTTTGCTAATTCTATTAGCGGATTCTTTGGACAATCTGTAAGTAAGCCAATTGATTTTTCCCTTTTGATACCTTTAGCAGCAGTAGTATTAGCTGGAGGAATTACGGGATCAAGGATAGGCGCATTTAAGCTAGATCATGCCAAGATTCGTACGATTATAGGCGTGGTTGTGGCCATTGCAGGCATAAATCTTCTAATCAAATTCCTATCTGCGTAATGGTTAAGAAAGAACATGACAACTATAGAAATTACTACTATATTATACTGTATTTAATGCCAACATATATAGTGTACTTGAGAATGAGCCGCTGCAGGTAGTAGATATTTGGCTACAGTTGTCAAGCTCGTGCTTGTACCATTACCTCGATCATATGATGTCCTGAAGAGCCATCTGGAAATGGCTCATGGAATCCTACTGGCTGAATTTTTCCGGTTCCATCAGTAGCTCTAACAGAAATAATGTGTCTGCCCTGTGAATTTGGATTCCACTCGATATACCACAGAGCCCATGAATTAATTGAGATAGGTGTTTTCATCTTGGCTTCTTGCCAGCTCTTTCCGCCATCCATGCTGACTTCAACCTTTGATATTCCTTCATTTCCGGCAAAAGCAATGCCTGCAATTGGCACCTTGTTTCCAAGTGTAACTGTAGTTGGCTCTCCCAAACTGCCAAATCTGTTGGAGAGTGCACTTCCTGGTACAATTATGGTAGAATGTATCTTATATTTAGCCTCGTTACTCCAGCCCTTTCTCTGCCAAAAGCCTTCGTAGACTGTGTCAACCAGCTCTATTTCAGTTACCCACTTTGCGTTCATCATTCCATAGATTCCAGGAACAATTGCCCGAACAGGAAAGCCATGGTTTGTAGGCAAAGTAGCACGGTTCATTTCATATGCCAATAGGGTCGTCTCTTCAAGGCCTTTCTCAAGTGGTATTCCCACATCGTAGCCGTCGAAACATTTAAAGACAACATATGTTGCTTCGCGCTTGACCTGAGCCATTTCAAGAACACTTTTCAGAGAAACACCTTTCCATAGAGCAGCGCTTATCAAGTCGCCTCCTACTTTATTGCTAACACATTCTAATGTAGCATACTCTTCAATACTGCGCAGGGATCTTAGTTCTCCGTATGAAAGCTCTAGCGGATTGTCTATCAGCCCTGTTACCCTAAGCTTCCACATATCTGCAATAATAGTTGGAGTCGTAACGTTAATGTCTATTCTATAGAATCTGTCATTGGGCGTTATTTCAGAAGCAAAAAATGGAAGGAGCTCTGACGGCAAATCTGAACTACGAGTAAAATTGGAGAGGATAGGAGATTGCAGAGGAGGAGGAGGAGGACTTGATGATGATAACGGCCTTGACCTAGAGAAAAGGTCTGCCCAGTAAAATAAAAATACTGATGCAATTGAACCGGCTATCACCATGCTCAATATCCGAATAAACTGTCTCCTGTTGACTTTGTTAATACCCTCATCCTGAGGAAGAGTTCTTTCTCGGACATGCTCGGGTGTGGTAACCGCTGCTGCAGATTGTTTTTGCTGCATCTTGAATATGTGATATAAAATTAAACCATAGACTATGTGTGGCGGGACAAGATAGAGAATAATAATTTGAGTTGTAAGAGGTTGTGTGGAGATTTCAGTTAGCATGGACAATATCGCAGCTACTACGAGCAAAACCAAGTACGGTACGAGTATGAACTGTGATACATTGACGATAAGTCCTCGGGGAGCAAGCCTTCTGTATGTTTTATGCAGCAAAATTCCTATACCGCCATAAAGTATTAGGCTACCAATAATTGCACTTGCAAATGCCAAATTTTTTGCCATTTCTCCAAGAGTACTGATCGCCTGAGATTCAACTGATCCGGGGGTTATGGAGAATAACATTTGAGCAGCAAGCTCGGGTACGAATAACCCTCCTGCAAAGGTTCTCAGAAAATACGAGGCAGCTAGGGCCACGCCTCCCGCAGCGATGCCTGCGACAAAGCTCCTTCTAGTGCCGCTCAATGTAACACTTCACCAGGGCTTGCCTGTAGATGATGATAGCGGTGGTCGCTCATGGATACATAGAATGTTCCCAACGCAATTACCGTGAGTGACGGGTCCAAAATGATAGCAATTGCTGTGCCCGCATCATCGTTGTACTGTTCCATCAAACAAGAGTTTTATACCAAATATTTATGGATTTTTCCAGATTCCGTTGTTAAATCATCAGATAGTGACTAGTGATACTATGGAGATATTTTATCATCATTACGCGAGGTTGAGCATAGCCAAAATTATTACTACAATATCAAAGAGATGAATATACAATAGAAAGAAATAGAAATGAATCGAAGGCCTTGTGGTACAGGTAGCGAAGATATATTCTTGATATAATCTAAAGCCTTTTGCCTTCTGTCCTTTTGTTAGACTTTTTAGCTACTGCATAGAGATTCAAAAGAAAAATATTTACATTTTAGACACACTGTAGCTTTGATGGACCCGTCAGGCCACGAAGTAATATCTCTTCAAAAGGAGGATTCTATTAGTCTTTTGAATGTAAGATAAGCTAAAAAGGTTTCTGCAACATAACGCATGAGGGATTTGGATAAAAATTCATTTGAATCCAAAGAGGAAATTTAACCCTGTGTTAGTCGAATATCAGAAGTTCAATAGAAGAGACAAACTCATTTTAACGATTCTATGCTAAGATGATATACGGAGAAATGTCTGAGAGTAAGGAAGAGGAGCAGGATCAGCAACCTTCTGATTTTCCAACAACATATGTGTCCATCAGTATATCCTAATCACTTTTCATGGGCAAAAAATGAAGGTAAAAGCTCTATGTCGTGAATAATATTTTTCTCCTATATAGTAATCAATCACAAACAACCAAACCTAAAGCTAAAGAGCAAATTCAAGCTTTGGAGAAAACCATATTGTCACGAGGTGGTAGTTTGCATAAGGACGAAAAAAGAGATAGGGTGATCAGGGTCAGGCAATGGACATATGACAGGCTGGGAGAGCTTGGTTCTTCCAAAAATGACTTTGATGACGTAATATTTACATTGATCGAGTTCTGGAAGAAACACCATAGAGAGAAATGAATGAAGAAGAACTCGATAATAATATCGGGCCCTACAGGAACCAACAACATAATGATATCGTTGGTGAGCAGTTCTTTGGTGGTGTAAAGATAGGTAATAGAATCAGGCTAGACTCTACCAAAGATCCGTTTACCAAGCTCAAGCGCGGTGATACTGGCACAGTGCAGGAATTTTGGACTGATGACTTGAAGGGTTCTGATGGCAGGCATATTTGGCGGATGCGTGTCAAGTGGGATAATACAGCTTCAAATCTGACTCTATTGCACAATGTGGACAAGTTTACAAAGATAGAAGATATGAATGAGCAAAAAGAAGAAGTAGTATCGTTGCCGCGCGCAGCGGGAGACCTGTAAATATTAATACTAAAAGCTCCAAGAAAGCTTAGTTATATTTTGGATAGCAGCAGTAGTAAGTTTCAATCCTCTATTTCTTCTCCCCTGCTTTTCCTCTTCTCGACCGAAGTCTAATGTTTCGTAGACTTCTTGTTCTTGTGGTTCTTCTTCAAATAGCGGCTCTCCGTTTGGCATGTATTATGGTATTGGGTATTGGTTATCAAACGTAAATCGTCGCTCTATCAAGAATGAGTGGATTCCATGAGCCTTGGTGCCGTCTGATAAATACGCTATGAATGTATTGTCCTCAAAATAGTCGATATCGATTACTCTTCTTTCTTCTGGTGGTGGTAGCATTTCTTCTTCTTCTCTTCTTGTGCTCAATTTTGGCCAAATGAAGATACAAACGACGTTAGAGCCTTTGTAATATCCGTTGGCATTCCATCAGAAGGCGAGACAGTACAAGATTCACCTCAGGCGAGACGCTGCAGCGTCAACCAGTGAGAACCGTGTTTGATTCCTTTGAATTGATAGGCTAGTGAGAGAGTGTAGGAGGAGGTTAAGAAGCAAAAAAGTCTAAGAAGAGCCTCTCTTTGATTCTCCAGTAGTACTTTTGCAACTAAGCAACTATACACTAAGCAACTATACTTTTACTCCCTTGGCCGTATTTATTGTACCTAGTATAGGGATATGCTGCCATGGAAAACAAAATTGAATTCGCAAAGGAAATAGAAGAGACTGGAAATTATCTGCAGATCAGCTTCAGCAGAGCACCAAAAAAGAATCAGGAGGCTCTAGCTCAGCTTGGAAAGCGATGGGTGCAATGGCTCAACAAACATGGGGTAAGCTCTAAGATCTACTATCTCAACAGCAGCACAACAACAAGCGAGCAGGAAGTTCCTGAGGGCGTAGAAAGCATTGCAAAGATTCTTTCTGTGAGTGATGATGAGATGCTTGGCGTGTCTCTGCAATTCTATAGAGACCAAGCTCACGCAAATAAAGTCTTTGCAAAGATGATGCAAGACGAAACTTGTGGCGCAATTGGCAAGGAGTTTGATAGTCTAGTAACCCAAGGAAAAGGCATGATCACGGATGGATTCAGCCGCCTTAGAGTCTAGTAGAAGAAGTCACAGTAGTTGTAGCTCCACCCAATGGTAACATTGCTGGATTTCCCATTTTTTCTTTTTTAACCAACAACAATAATCTTTTGACATTAGCCACTATCCGCTCAACTCCAGAAATGCATTCCTTCGGCTCTTTGTAATTATGAAACAGAATGGATATAACAATAGGATGAAGTGGTACAAGCTGACAGGAATTGGAGCAAGCAGAGATGTAGAGTTTAGGAGTATCAAACATCTCTCAAACTTCTTTCTTTCTTATCTAAAGCAATGCGAAATGGTTTCCACTCTCTTTTCCATTGCTAAAGGTATTCTAAATGATGGCCCTTACAATATCTGGATTTGAAGGACAACAACAACAACATCATGAACATTTTCAAATCACTAGGAAATCATGCAGCTACTGTTCAGGAAGCTGGCGCTGAGAGTGCTTTGATTGCATCATTTTCTCCCTCGTTTATCAGTCTGTTTATCGTCTCTACTGTAAAATCTGAAAATTTGCTTGAAATACTATGACGGTCATCTCTGCGTTCTATGCGAACTACTTTGGCTATTTTGAACTGACCTTTTATGATGTCTATATTTCGTTTGTTAGTCTGCGGATTTATCTCGTCCAAAATTTTACTAATTTTCTTTCTCCATTGGTTATCATGGCTTCCAAGAGCAATTAGTTTCTCAATCAAATCAATCTGTTGTGTAACAACTGTAGCTACCCTTACATCATGGTCTGTCGTATCAGAAAACATTATATCGTTTAACCTTTCCTTAGCACCATCGTAGTCTGTGGGAACAACCTTTTCTTTAGACGGCCACACATTTACTATATATACTTCCAAGTCTGGAACCTTTTGTCGATTTTGCTTACCTGCGCTTTTAATAAAACCCTCAATGTTTTCGGAGCCTAACTTGTATTCCCAATAGGCTTTGTGTGTCTCTATAACCTCTCTTAATGGAGTATTACTCAGCAAACCGCCGTCCCAAAACTTGCGTCCCTCTATGTCCTGGTAGTCATAAAAGAGAGGCACCGTAGCACTCGCCATTACATGTTCTAGCTTGATACCGTCGTTGTATTCTATTTTGATTGGCTTTCCTGAAGGAGTACCGCCATATTCCGTTCTCCTTATTATATTACCTTGGTCATCTTTTTCTTTCTCATAACTATCAAATGTTACTGCTATACCTTCAGACACATCGACACTAACTAAGAGAAGTCTTGGCTCACTATTATCAAAGCTTGTTGATATCGGAAAATTGGCAAATTCATGTAGACTTTTTTTAAGTGGTTCATTGTTATAACGGATCCAAATATTTTTTATGACATTTGGAAGAGTAATCCAAGACGGCAACCATTCGTGCACTGTATCTTCCATGTCAAAGAATTTGCCATCATTAATCATCGTAGGACTAGTAAATACGTTTTTCACTCCAGTATAAGTAAACTTTTTTGTGCAATAGTACCTCCTTGCTGCCTCTCGTGAAGCGGATTGTCTATTTTTGTTATGCCACCATGGCGTACTTTCTAGGACTATGTCAGAAGGCACTGACACATGCTTCCAGAAATTTTCAAGCTTTTCTGCTGAGGACTTCCAATTTTTTTCTTTTAAAAATTCACTAACAATAATTGCAGCATTTATTGCGCCTATCGATGTACCAGCAATGATATCAAATAGTGGTCTACCTTTCTCATCTTTTTTTCCAATCTTCTCGCATAATGCCTTAAATGCACCCGCCTCATAAGCGCCTAGCGCTCCGCCACCTTGAAGAACAAGAGCCCTTTGTTTATTCGGTAATGTTTCATTGTTCATAATGCAATGACGCAAATATCTTTAAAAAGAGATAGGGCGCTATGAGCTTGATTTAGAATTCTATTATCTTTAACTGTCATCGTGGTCGAGATGATGGCGGCAAATCTTGTTGTTCTTCTTCCTTTTCTTCTTTCTTCGTCAATCTTGTCTAATTGCTCCTGTTGATTCTAGCCTTCATCTGCTCAACCTGTTTGATACATTCCTTCGGCTCTTTGTAATGATGATACAGAATCGACATGACGATAGGATGAAGTGATACTAGCTGACAAGAATTAGAACAAGCTGATGCATACA
>OCZV010000055.1_pt1 | contig 40907 bp, 41 predicted proteins | sample 1539051 | NCBI WGS metagenome assembly OCZV01 (sample SAMEA3113581, study PRJEB22503) | soil metagenome
GCAGAGTCGCTGACCCGTGTCGACCGCAGCGATGTGGCCGCGACTGACTGATGCGACTGAGTTGGAAGATGTGGGCTCCAGGTCGATGTTCAAGGCGAGCACGGTTTGGCCCCCGTGAATCCGACGACGTGGTTGTAGCGACCGCTCGCGCCGATCGCGACAAAAGAGGGTCAGGCGCCAACGAACGTCCGGTGACGCCGACCTGGCGGCTGCGGGGGAGCCATCCCTTGTGGGTGATCTTGCGGGTGGCGGCTAACGGTGCGTCGCCGAGGGCGGCGTCCAGGCGGGCCAGGGGCCACGGTTCTCGTAGGTCCCGGCCGCGTCTGGTTGACGTGGTCACCGGCGTGCGCGTCGAAGTGGCTGGCTTTGCCCTTCCAGAAGCAACGTGTGGTGGTGTCGCTGGGCGTGTGCGCCTCCCAGTTGACGCTGCCGGGCGGGAAGTAGGTTCCCCCCCACCTTGGTGTGGTCGCTGTCAGCGAGCTCGTTGCCGTTCCATGTGGCCTTCACGGCATGCCCTCCTTCTACGCGATCCAGCTGTAGACCAGCGCGGCGACGAGTCCGTAGACCGCGTGTCCCATCACCAGCCCGGCGGGTGCCATCGCACCCCAGTTCTTGCCCAGCACACCGGGTGCGGCGATCGACCTGACCCAGCTAGTCGGTCCCGGCAGCCGTGCCGGCGGAGCTGCGGACGCTGGCGCCGGCCAGTTCGTTCGATCATGCGGGGGTGCACCATTGGCATCATCGGCATGAGCATGAGCCCGACGACCAGACCTTGGATTACGCCGATGCGCGCCCAACCCACCACGCGTCGTTGTCCAAGGCCGTGAACTGGCACCGTAGGCCAGGCCCAACACCGCCGTGCCCATCACCAGGTAGTGCAGCATCGTGCCCGGCGCCCTCGCTTGCCTGCGCTCACCGCTCATCACCGAGCCGACCACCAACGGCGTGGGCGGTGCATGGCGGTCAGGCCGGCATCGGTCACCATGGTCATCAGGGCGGACATCACCACTATGCCGACGAGACGCCCGCGAGCGCACCCACCACGTCAAACTCGACCACCACCTCCTCCTCACCGGCGACCCATCAGAAGACCATCGCCCCTGGACCGCTCGGAACGGTTCACGACGGGAACCCGGTCAGAGGAGCAGCCGATTCCGTCAGGGATCAGGGGGCTGGAACGACGCTCTATGCCGCGGCCGGCGCCGGCAGTATCCGCGGGTCTCGGCGCGCAACACCGTCACCGCCGCAAGCCTGGCCATGAGTTCCCCAGGTCGTCCTAGAAGCGCGTGCCTCGCTTGGCCGCCTCCTGTCCCGCCAGCAGTGACCAGCCGAGTGGGCCGCCCGGTCGCTCGGACCAGGGATCCCCGAGGTCGGGGACACCCCTGGGGCCTTATCGACGATCGCGGCCGCACCTCGTGAACCTGTCTGAATCCGTTGGGAATGCCGCGGTCCGGTGACCGGGTTCCCGGGCTGGGGAACTTGCGGCCTGGATCTGTGGCTGCCCGCCTCGAACGGTGCTCCCTCATCCGAACGATGGGGACGGTCGGGCGAGGTGAGGCCGGCATGGTTCCGTGCATCGCGGGTCCATCGAGGTGTTGCGGGTAGTGGCCTGTTGCTGAGAATCGGAGGTCTGAGATGAAGGTTGCACTGGTGGTCCTGGCGGACAACGAGACCCACGAGGGCCTGGGTCGGGTGGTCAACGCCATGGTGGCGGCCCGCGAGCTGCATGAGGGCGGCGACGAGGTCCGGTTGATATTCGACGGCGGTGGCACCGTGTGGCCCGGCGAGCTGGAGGGGCCAGATCACGTGGCGCACGGCTTGTGGGAATCGGTGCACGACGTCGTCGCCGGGGCCTGCAGCTACTGCGCCGACGCCTTCCATGCCACAGACGGCGTCCAGCAGGCGGGGGTGAAGCTCCTGGACGACTACCACCGGCACCCGAGCTTCCGGTCGCTGCTCCACGACGGCTACCAGGTCATCACCTTCTGACACCGAGCGCACCGCGTATCTCGGCGCAGGGGATGCTGCTGGAGCCGGTCGACACCGTCGGGACGCGGGCCACCTTCAAGTTGAATCAGTGCTCCCCGGGTCCAGGTACTTCGCGCTGGACCACTCCATGGCGCCGATGGCCGAGATAACCAGCACCGTGTTCTCTCGGGGCGTGCACAGCGTGGTCAGCGACGCCGGGGGCGGTCGGCCGCACCAACGTGTTCAGGAACGGCTTCGAGGACATCGACGGGTTCCCCGGCGCCCCTGACACCGGCGGTGAGGTCTCACCGTCAACTGCCCGGTCCGAGGCTGGCACCGGCGACCTACCGGCCGCCGAGCTGGGAGGCAGAACCATGGACCGCCTGCCATAGGCTGTCGGCCCGCTTGCCGGGATCGTGTTCCTGGCCGCCGCGGGCGGCGAGGACACTCCCAACGCCGGTGCCCCCAGCCAGAGCCAACCCTCCCCGGCGGGTAGCGAGGTCACCGTCGTCGGCCAGAACACCAGCTTCGACACCACCAGCCTCGACGCCACCGTCGCGGAGGAGTTGACCATTACCTCCGACAACCGCGACGACCGCATCCAACACAACCTGCACATCCGGGACATCGCCGCAGGCGACGTCCGCATCGACGTCACCGAGGGCCCCGACACCCAGACCATCACCGTGACTTCGACCATGGCCAGCCAGCGAGGTCGAATACCTCTGCGACGTCCACCGCGACCAGATGACCGGCAACATCACCGTCAACAACTGACCGGCATGGCGGCCTCCACACCCGGGGCAAGGTCGTACGGTTCGACATCGAGAGTTCGACCGGCGGCAACGTCGGCGCCGTCGAGATCAGAATCCTCGCCCCGACTGGCAGCTGACTGGGCGAGTTTGAGGCCCACTCGCAGACAGGGATCCAGGCATGTCCTTTCTTCCATCGTTCCGCCCCGACGCCGTGTTGCTCGATGTCTTCAAGGCGTTCCCGGACACGTCAAGGCCGCTGCTCGACTACCACGAGGCCCTGCTCCGTGGCCCCTCACCATTCACCCCGGCCGAACGCGAACTGATCGCGGCCTACGTCTCGGGGCTTAACGCCTGCCAGTACTGCCACGGCGTCCACACCGAGACCGCCCAGGCGTTCGGTGTCCCCGAAGGTCTGCTGGGCGAGCTCCTCGCCGACCTCGACACCGCGAACATCGAGGAAGGCCTGCGGCCAGTCCTGCGCTACGTCCGCAAGCTGACCCTCACGCCCAGCCGGATCACGGCCGTCGACGCCGAGGACGTCTTCGCCGTCGGGTGGGATGAACGCGCACTGCACGACGCAGTGTCGGTATGCGCGCTGTTCAACTTGATGAACCGGCTGGTCGATGGACTCGGGATCCACGCCGACCAGGCGTACTACGGCACTGCGGCCGGTCGGCTCAGCGGCCCGGCCGGCTACGCCGGGGTAAGGACTCTCTTGGACGGAACGCCCCCACCCAGCGGAGAGGCCCCAGGGGATCGGTAGTGCACCTCCCAGCCTCAACCGGGGGCCGCAGCGGGGGACGCCGCGGCACGAAGCCCGCGATGGAGAACGCTGACGCAGGCTGCCCGAGCCCGACGCACTGGGCTGTCAGCACCGGGCTGCAATCAACGTCGGCCGGGCCGCGTCCCTTCCCACCGACACGACCGTCGCGTTGTGGCGCCTCCAGGAAGGGAACCTCGCATGGCGATCACCCCACCACGTTCCAAGCCGACCTCGGCAAGAGCTGCCGGCATCGCCTTTGCGGCCATTGCGATGTCGCTCAGGGTTGTGGCGAGGCCCGCGGTGGCGCACCCGCCGGAGCACCACCGAGCGGATCAGCGTGACCAGCCAGGAGCAACCGGCCAACAACCCAGTCGCGCGCTCGACGAGGCCGACCGCGATCCGCTCACGTGCCGACCCGATGACCGAGTCTCGCTTCCAGATGTGGTTGGAGATCAACCAGTTGTGCACGCGAAAGCTCAGCGCCGCGGGCGGCCAACATCGCGGCCAGCAAGGAGCGCAGCCTCCTGGTCACCAACGGCGACGGGATCGTGGACCACGAGCCGCTCGCCCCCCTCGTTGGAGCGGATGGCCCGCCGTGGTGTCGACGAGATCGTCGTGACCAGACCGCAACGCGAGTTGCTCGGCAGACTCCACCCGGCCGAGGACACGCGGTGATCGGCGGGAGGGGTCGATTGTCCGAGTGGGGCCTCCCTGGTGTCTACGGCGCCCGGGTGATCGTGATGCGGGCGGCGGGTTCGGGCCAGTCGTAGACGGCGGGGTCGAGGTCGCCGACGCCGGTGATGCCGTCGTGGGCCCGGATCAGGGCGCCTTCGGGGTCGCGCACGAACGGGTTGTTGCAGCACGGTCCCGGGATGAACGCGGCCAGCTCGTTGTTGCGTTCGCTGCCGGCGTCGTAGGCGATGGTCTCGACGGCGGCGCCGTTGCCGTGGACCCGCAGCGAGTCGAGGCCGGTGAAGGCGTCGTTGGTGTTGACCAGCATGGTGAGCAGACTCAGCCGCTCGAAGCGGCCCCGGGTCTGGACCTCGAAGCTGCGGGAGTCACCCGGGGGGATGGGTCCGCCGGGCACGGTGAACACGGTGTTGACGCCGGGGACGTCGGGCAGGGCGTCCTCCAGCGGGGCGTTGTTGGCGTCCTCGGCGATGGCGGCGACGCCGTGGCTGGCGATGGTGCCCACGTTCCAGACATCGGCGCGCGGCGAGTGGACCACTACCAGTGGCGGCGACAGGGGCTGGGATCCGGCTGGTGTGAGGTTCTCGACGGTCACGAGCCACGCTCGCGCCCCGCCGTCCCGGGCGGCGGCGCCGACAGGTGCCGCGATCACTCCGGCGAGAACGAGAACGGTCAGTCCGAACAGGAAGCGCTTCATTGCCCTCCTCCAGCGTGTCGGTGAGGCCACGGCCACTCGTCCGTGACTGGGCGAGCGTGCGCCCGACCGGTCGACCCGTCCAGGGCGGGCCCAGGAGTTCACCGGTTTCTAAGGACTCACAGGAACCCGGCGTTGGCGACGTGCTGGGCAGCCATGGCGTCGGCGGGGAGCAGGAGGCGTGGAGCGGGTGCCCAAAGCGTCTAGCGCCGGGAAGGTTCGACCGCGGTCAGCGGGTTTCCCAACCATGAACGCATCGGGACAAGCGCGCCGCTGGGGGTGGCGCGGGCTGGGGCTGGCGCTGGCGCTGTCGTTGATCGCCGTCGCCTGCGGCGGTGATGACGGTGGCAGCGCCGCCGGCCGGCCGTCGAGCCGCGAGTCCGAGGGTGTGGCCGAGGGGGGCGGTGATCTGCCGTCGAGCGAGGTCGAGATGGCCGACGGGACGACGGTGGCGCTCACCGACGCCCTCGACGGCAGGCCCCTCGTCGTGAACTTCTTCGCCTCTTGGTGCGCGCCGTGCCGGGCGGAGATGCCGGACTTCGCGGCGGTGCACGGCGACGTCGGTGACCGTGTGGGCTTTCTCGGGCTCGCCTTGCAGGACACCAAGGACGCCGCCGCCGAGCTGGTCGAGCTGACCGGGGTCACCTATCCGTGGGGCCTCGACCCGACCGGGGAGATCTTTGCCGCGCTGCGCGGGTTCGCCATGCCCACGACCGTCTACGTGGCGGCTGACGGCGAGATCGCTGGCGCCGACAGTGGTGCCATCGACGAGTCACAGCTGCGCGACCGCCTGACCGACCTTCTCGGCGTGCCGGCGTGACGATTCTGCGGCGGCGCCGCCCGGGGCTCGGTGCGGGCAGTGGGTGAGGTTCCCGTCGCCTTTGCGTTCGCGGCCGGGCTGGTCGCCACCGTCAACCCGTGCGGCTTCGCGATGCTGCCCGCCTACCTGTCCTACTTCGTGGGTGTCGACGACGACCGGGTCGGTGGGCGGGGCACGAGCGTCGCCCGGGGGTTGGCGGTCGGCGCCGTCGTGTCGGCCGGCTTCCTGGTGGTGTTCGGCGTGAGCGGTGCGCTGGTCAACGCCGGGTTCCGTTCGATCATCGACTACGTGCCCTGGGCCGCCCTGGTGATCGGTGTGGCGCTCACCGTGCTCGGCGTGGCCATGCTGGTCTTCGGGGTCCAGCTCACCGTGGCGTTGCCGCACCTCGAGCGGGGCGGGTCGAGCCGGCGCTACCGGTCGATGTTCCTGTTCGGGGTCTCCTACGCGGTGGCGTCGCTGTCGTGCGCGCTGCCGGTCTTCCTCGCCGTCACCGGGGCCGCGAGCGCGACGCCGACCTTCCTGTCCGGAGTGCTGACCTACGTGGTCTACGGCCTGGGCATGTCGATGCTGCTGATGGTGCTCACGATCGCCCTGTCGGTCGCCAAGGGGGCCGTTGTGCGGCGCCTGCGGCGTCTGCTCCCGCACGTCGGGCGGCTGTCCGGGGCGATCCTGGTCCTGTCGGGTGCCTACATCACCGTCTACTGGGCCACGAACCTGCGCGACCCGCTCGCCGCCCGGGGTGCGAGCTTCCGGACGGTCGAGCGGTTCCAGACCTGGCTCACCGACCAGCTCGGCAGCCGCCCCGAGCTGTGGGCGACGGTGTTCGGCCTGGCGCTCGCCGCCGCGATCGCCTATGTCGTGTGGTCCCGCCGGGCTGGCCGGGTGGTAGCCAGGCGGAATGAACGCGGCGCGGCGGCCGAATCCGTCGGCCGATGAAAGGAGCGCCATGCCCAGCCCCCTCACGACGCCGAAGCGTGTCGATCGCGACGAGGTGTTCCTCGAGTACACGAAGAGCATCTGTCCGATCTGCAAGGTCGTGGTCGACGCGGAGATCAACGTCCGCGACAACAAGGTCTACCTGCGCAAGCGCTGCCGCCAGCACGGGAGCTTCGAGGCGTTGATCTACGGCGACGCCGAGATGTACGCGGCGTCGCTGCGGTTCAACAAGCCCGGAACGCTGCCGTTGCGAACCCAGACCGAGGTCCACGACGGCTGTCCCCTGGACTGCGGGTTGTGCCCGGACCACAAGCAGCATGCGTGCGTCGGACTGATCGAGGTCAACACGGCCTGCAACCTCGACTGCCCGGTGTGCTTCGCCGACTCCGGCCACCACCCCGACGGCTTCTCGTTGACCCGCGAGCAGGTCGAGGCCGGGCTGGACGCGTTCGTCGCGGCCGAGGGCGAGCCCGAGGTGGTCATGTTCTCCGGTGGGGAGCCGTCGATCCACCCGCAGATCCTCGAGTTCTGCGCGCTGGCCCGTGACAAGGGCATCCGCAACGTCGTGCTCAACACCAACGGCATCCGCCTGGCCCACGACCGCAAGTTCGGGCCCGCCCTCGCCGAGCTGGGCGTGCGGATCTACCTGCAGTTCGACGGGCTCGAGCGCTCGACGCACCTGGCGATGCGGGGCCGGGACCTGCGCACCGCGAAGGCCAAGGCGCTGGAACGGTGCGCCGAGGCCGGCCTGGCGGCGCTGTTGGTCGCCGCGGTGGAGGCGGGCGTCAACGACCACGAGCTCGGCGCGATCGTCCGCCACGGCATCGAGCACCCCGCCGTGCGGGGGGTGGTGTTCCAGCCGGTCACGCATGCCGGCCGGCACGTCACCTTCGACCCCCGGCAGCGGCTCACCAACCCCGACGTCATCCACGGTCTGGTCGACCAGTGCCCGGACTGGTTCCGGACGTCGGACTTCTTCCCGGTGCCGTGCTGCTTCCCAACCTGCCGCTCGATCACCTACCTGCTCGCCGACGGCGAGGACGTGCTGCCCATCCCCCGGCTGCTGCCGATGGAGAACCACCTCGACTACATCAGCAACCGGGCGCTGCCCGACCCGTCGGTCCGCAGCGCCCTGGAAGTGCTGTGGAGCGCCTCGGCGATCCCCGGCTCCGACGCCATGATCGAGCGGCTGACCACCGCGCTGGCGTCGCTGGGCCTGCCCGACGAGCTGGACCAGATCACCCGCGTGGCCATGGAGACGTGCGTGAGCTGCGGGATCGACTTCCCCGACGCCCTCACCGACCTGGCGGCGAAGGCGTTCATGATCGTGATCCAGGACTTCCAGGACCCCTACACCCTCAACGTGCGCCAGCTCATGAAGTGCTGCGTCGAGGAGATCACCCCCGACGGGCGCCTCATCCCCTTCTGCGCCTACAACTCCGTCGGCTACCGGGAACAGGTCCGCGAGCAGCTCTCGGGCACACCGGTCCCCGGCGTCGTCCCCAACGCCGCCGAGCTCGCCGATCTGCTCCAGCCGACCCGCCACGGGTCACGCACCGTCGCCAGTCCCACCGCTGGGGTACCGGCCGGTGCGGTGCAGGTCAACCTCGGGCGGGGCCTGCGGTGACCGCCCTGCCGTCGGCAGCGTCGATCGCCGAGCTCGTCGGCGCCTTCCAGGCCGGCTCGACCGGCGACCCGGATGCGGTGAAGTCGTGCTGCGCCGCGGTCTACGGCGTCGACCTGGTCGCGCTGTTCCTCGGCGAGAGCTATCACCCGGGCGGCGCCGAGCTCAGCCGGCGCCTGGCGGACGCGCTCTCGCTGCACGCGGGCGAGCGGGTCCTGGACGTCGCCGCCGGCATCGGCACCACCGCGCTGCTCCTCGCCGCCGAACGACACGTCGACGTCTTCGGCGTCGATCTCGGGGCCAGCCAGGTGGCGCGGGCGCGGGACCGCGCCGACGCCGCGGGCCTCGGTGTCCGTGCCCGGTTCGAGGTCGGCGACGCGGAACGCCTCCCGGTCGACGACGGGGCGTTCGACGCGGTGGTCTGCGAGTGCGCCTTTTGCACCTTCCCCGACAAGGCGACCGCGGCGGCCGAGCTCGCCCGGGTGCTCGGCCCGGGTGGCCGCGTTGGCATCACCGACGTGTGGCTGGACCCCGATCGGCTCGACCCGGAGCTGGCGGGCCTCGCCGGGCGTGTCGCCTGCCTCGCGGACGCCCGGCCCATCGACGAGACCCGGGCCACGCTGGAGGCGGCCGGCCTGCGCGTCGAGCATGTCGAACGTCACGACCAGGCGTTGCTGGCGACGATCGAGCAGGTGGAGACCCGTCTGCGGGCCCTGCGCCTCCTGGACCTCCCGATCCTGCGGGCCTTCGACCTGCGACGCGGGATCGAGCTGACCCGACGCGTCGCCGACGTGGTCACCCGAGGCGACGCGGGCTACATGCTCCTCGTCGCCACGAGACGGTGACCGGCGTCGTCCTGGCGTTCACGCTGCTGTTGGCCGCCGCCAACGGCAGCAACGACGACCCCAAGGGCGTCGCGACCCTGGGTGGCGCCGGTGTGACCGGCTACCGCAACGCGCTCGCATGGGGGGTGATCACCGCCCTGGCCGGCTCCGTGGTCTCGGTGCACCTCGCGGCCGGGCTGACGAAGCTGTTCTCGACCGGCATCGTCACCGCCCAGCCGACGCCCGCGTTCGCCCTCTCCGTGCTGGTTGGCGCCACGGCGTGGGTCGCCTTAGCCACCGTCACCCGGCTGCCCGTCTCGACCACCCACGCCTTGATCGGCAGCCTCGTCGGCGCCGGGCTCGTGCTCGGTCCCGCCACCATCGCCTGGGCATCGCTGGCGACCCGGGTCGTCGTCCCACTCGCGCTCAGCATCGTGGTCGCCTACGCCGCTTCCGGCGCCCTCAAGCTCCTCCCCGGACGGGTCCCGGAATGCGTGTGCGTCGGGGTCGCCCCCCCGATCCCGCAGTCGGCGTCAGGTGGAGCGCTGGCGGCGACGGCGGCGCCGATCGCCGTCATCCGCACCGGGACCGTGGATGGCTGCCGGGCGCACAGCCCGGCAGGCCACGGCCCCGCCCTGACCGTGAACCGCCTGCACTGGCTCACCGCCGGCGCCGCGAGCTTCGCCCGCGGTCTCAACGACACCCCGAAGATCGTCGCGGTCGCCGCCTTCGTCCTCGTCCCCGCCGGGATCACAACGACACACCTCGCCGTCGCCGTCGCCGGCGCCATGGCCGGCGGTGGGATCATCGGGGGCCTGCGGGTCGCCCGCCGCCTGGGCGACGACGTCGTCGCCATGGGCCACATCGACGGCGCGAAGGCGAACCTCGCGTCGGCTGCGCTTGTCGGGCTCGGCGCCACCCGGGGCTGGCCCCTGTCGCTCACCCACGTCTCGACCGGCGCCATCGCCGGCACCGCAGGCGCCCAGCCGTCCCGCCTCAACCGCCGCACGCTCCGAAACTTCGCCCTCGCGTGGACGGTCACGCCGTTGGTAGCCGGCGCGGTGGCTGCCTCGGCGTTCCTGCTCGTGCGATGAGTTGTGAGGCGGTCGAGCGGGCATGGGGTGTGGTGCCGGACGGGCTTCATGGGACATTGCCGACGGGGAGGAGGGCCCACTCATGACGACGGGGACCGGACAGCAGCAGCCTGATCTACGCGCCCTAGTCGGGCCGATGATCGAAAGGCTGCGGTCGGACGGCGTCACGCCCGGGATCGAGGTCGGTGACCGGGCGCCGTCGTTCGCCCTCTCCGACGCGTACGGCGGCAAGGTCGCCCTCGATGACCGGCTCGCGGTGGGTCCGGTCGTCCTGTCGTTCTACCGAGGCGCATGGTGCCCGATCTGCAACACCGAGCTGACCGGCCTCCAGGAGGCGCTGGGGCGGATCAAGGAGCTTGGCGCGTCGCTCCTCGCCGTGAGCCCCCAGGCACCCGATGCCTCCCCAGACGCTCGTGCAGCGCCTGGGCCTCGGCTACGACGTGCTGAGCGACCTCGACCGGGCCGTCATCCGCGCCTACCGGCTCCAATTCGAGCTCCCCCCGAAGCTGCGGGCCGCCTACCGCGAGATGGGCATGGCGCTCGACGAGCACAACGCCGACCGATCGTGGAACCTGCCGGTGCCCGCCACCCGTCCACCACGATGTCGTGGGCGCTCGCCTGACCCTTCAACGGGCACACCGACTCGTGGTCGCTGGGGGCGAAGTACGCGCGGTCGAGGGCGTCGGGTGGGAAGTAGTGGTTGCCCTCCACCACGACGGTGTCGTCGCTCTCGGCCAGTACGACGCCGTTCCATGTCGCTCGAACCATCGGCTCTCCGATCTCGCGGTCGCGGGGGAAACCCACTGGCGGGCGCGTGTGTTCCGTGCTTAGCGGTTCGTGGTGGCGACCAGGCGCCACAGCGGGATCCCGATGCTCGAACCGGTCCACCGCCGGGTGATGCGCTGCGCGGCGCACAACCGGCGAGGCTCAACTCCGGGTAGGTAAAGCGACCTGACCCACAGTTGGGCGTCGCCGGGCTCGGTGACCGGGTAGGCGAAGCGGCGCTGGTCCGCACTCACCATGGTGAGCCCGGCAGGAGCGAGCAGCGGCCGTGGGTCAGCCAGCAGATCGGGGTGCCGGAACGGGAGCCGCCGCAGCCGGAGCGCGGCCAGCAGCCGCACGTAACGCATCCGGTCACGGAACGTCAGCGGCGCCGTCGCCGGGACCAGCGCGGCGAAACGGCCCCCGTCCCGCAGCAGACAAGCCATCTCGGCCACCGCCGCGCCGGGATCGTCGAGAAGCATGAGCGCCATCGAGCAGACCGACGCGTCGGCGACGACCACCCGGCCGGGCGCCACCGGCGCGGCCCGGCCCAGTTCCGCGGGACTGCGATCCAGGCCGACCCAGCGCGATGTCCGACGGGCGAGCGGTCCGCTGCCGCACGCGACGTCGACGATCAGCCCGTCGCGCGGCAGCGCCTGGGCCAACCAGTCGTAGGGGTCGTTGCCGTCGTCCGCCGAAGCATCAGCGAGGACATCCTCGGTGACCCCGGGCCGCTCGTCGTGGAACCTGGCCAGGTAGTCGCCCCACCCGTCGCCGCTCGCCCTGGCCACGGCAGTACCGGGCTCGTCCAAGCCGTCACACACTCGCCAGCATGGCAGGCACGAGGGATGCCGCCGGCGATCGCCGGGACCACTCACCATTGAGCTAGGACCGTGAGGCAGGTAGGCAACGGGCACGCCTGCCGCGCAGAGACCACGAGCCGTGGCCGTCGACGTCGTGGAGACGCTCGTGTCCCTGGACGCCGTAGTGGTTGCACTCGAGGACCATGGTGCCGGGCCCGACGCCGGGGAGCGGCTGTTCTCCCGCCTGTTGCGTGACGGGTTCGCGCTGGCGGCCAGCGGCGCCTACCGACCGTTCCACGAGGTGGCGGACAGCGCCCTGGCCGCCGTGGCACCGACCCTCGCCGCCTCCCACCGCGAGGCGGTGCTGGCGACCTTCTCCCGGCTGGACGCCCACCCCGACGCCCGTCCCGCGCTCGAGCACCTGCGCGGGGCCGGCCTGGCCGTGGCCGCCCTCACCAACGGCGCTGCCGCCACCACGACGGCGCTGCTGGAGCGGACAGGCCTGGACGCGCTGGTCGCCCCGGGTGATCAGCATCGACGAGGTGCAGGCCTGGAAACCGGCCCCGGCACCGTACCTGCACGCGGCAGAGGTCCTGGGCGTCGAACCGCCGCGCCTGGCCCTGGTGGCGGTTCACAGTTGGGATATCCATGGCGCCCACCGCGCCGGCCTGGTCACCGGATGGGCGTCCCGCCGTGAGGGCGTGTTCCCGGCGACGTTCGACCCGCCCGATGTGACCGGTGCCGACCTGGTCGAGGTCGCCGACAGGCTCCTCGACCTGCCAGACAACACCTCGTGACGCTCGACCCGCTGTGCCGGCCATCCGGTCAGGCGACCGGCCACGTGGTCAGGGGACGATGCGCGTCTCGGGCAGGAACGAGCCCCACGCGAACCAGAACGTGTCCACGTGCACCACCGGCTCCAAGGTCTTCCCCGTGAGGGGGCCTTCGATCGCCTGGCCGAGGACGTTCCAGCGGCTGTCGGTCTGGTCGTCGACGAAGCCGTCATCGGTGCGCGCGAACGACAGCGTCTGGCCGTCGACCACGGGCACGAACACGCCCGATGCCCCGACGTCCTTGCCCGACGCGACCGACGCGCTATCGAGGGCGGAGGCGGTCCCGGGCTCGAGCCACACCACCAGCTCGGTGCCGCCGACGTCGGCCTCGAGCACACCGCGGTCCGTCAGCTCGTCCAGACGGACGGCCACGGCGTCGCCGTCCCGTTCGATGCCGATGACCCGTTCCTTGGCGGCGAGCCGGTCGTCGACCTCGCCGTCGAACAGGAAGGCTGGGGAGTCGATGTCGTCGTAGCCGGGGTAGGGGTTGCGGCCATAGTCCCGGTCGTGCCCGGTGTCGCGGCTGAGCACCAGGCCGTCGGGATGCGCCTCGCGCCAATCGGCCCAGGCCACGATGGCGACCGGGTACACGTCCAGCTCCTGGCCGGCGAGGTGGCCGATGATGCCCTGGGCGGTGAAGTGGCTCCACAGCGACTCGGTTTGGCGGTCGTACATGACCAGCGCCGAGTTGTAGAGCATGCCCGAGGTGCCGAAGTCGAGGACCCGGTCGCCGAGGCGGCGGTCGTAGGCGATGGCGGTGTTGCACAGCGGGCAGTAGGTGACCGCCACCGGGACGCCATCCACGGTGTCGTTGACGATCTCGTGCCAGGTCATGATCTGCATGGGGTAGGCGCGGGCGTCGTCGCCGATCTGCAGGGCCATGACCGGTTCGACGTCGTCAAGGAAGTCGACCTGGTCGGGCTCGAGGAACTTGGGCTGGTCGATGGCGGGGATGCCGTCGGGCGGCGGTCCCCCCGACAGCAGGTCAGCCGGGTCGATCAGTGGGTCGGGGAAGCTGTCGTCGTTGGGATCGTCCAGGGCCGAGGGCACGTCCTCCGCGGGACTGGCTGCCACCTGATCGACGGTCGTCCCCGCCGACTCGCTGCGCTCGGTGGACGCCGCACCGGAGGACGCGTCACCGTCGTCGCCGCCGCAGGCCGCCGCTATCAACCCCAGCCCGACGATACCGGCGACCAACCGGACTCTCATGAGCAGACCTCTGACGACAGTGTGCGGGAAGGGAACCCGGCAGGCCACCGGGGGCATTCCCGCAATCCGGCGGGAGGTGGTTCGATCCGTCGCCACGCCCGGCGGCGGTGGGTGAGCCGGGGGCTGGCGACCGTCGAAGCGGCGAACGATCCACGGCGGAGCGCCAGCCCGGCCCGCAACTCGCCCGGGTCCTAGTTGGACGCCCCCGTCCCTCCCAGCGCCCCAGCACCCGCGCTCGCCGCGGCGTCGTCGGTCACTCCTCGATCAGCGGGTGGTCCCTAGATGCGACTCAGGTGAGCTGGGTTGTGACGCGGATCTCCCCGGTCAGGGTCCGGTGCACGGGGCATCGCTGCGCGATGGCGAGCAGCCGAGCCCGCTGCTGGTCGGTGAGCGGGCCCTCGAGGGTCAGCGTCCGATCGATGTGGTCGACGACGCAGGGATGGGCCTCGGGATCGCGGCAGTCGTCGGCATGGACCCGGTTATGGTGGAGCTGAACGCTCACCTGCTCGAGCGGCCAGTCGTGGCGGTCGGCGTACATGCGCAACGTCATCGATGTGCAGGTGCCGAGCGCGGCGAGCAGCAGGTCGTAGGGCGTCGGGCCGAGGTCGTCGCCGATACCGAGTGGTTCATCGGCGATGAGGCGATGCCGCCCGGCCCGGATCGTCTGGTGCAGCGCGCCGGGTCCCGAGTCGGTGACGGTGACGGTGCCCTCGTTCGCTGTTGGGTCGGTGTCGTGGGTGGGCGCGGTGGCCGGGGCTGACAAGTAGCGGCTGGCCCAGCCGGCGAGCAGGGTCGCGACGTAGTCGGCGTCCTCGGCGTGGGTGAGGAGGTGGTCGGCGCCGTCGAGGGACACGAAGCTCTTGGGGTGTCGGGCGGCCTCGAAGATCTGTCGGGCGTTGTCAACGTCGACGATCTCGTCGGCGGGGGAGTGAAACACCAGCAGCGCCCGGCCGAGCCGCGCGAGGGTGTGGGTGAGGTTCTGGGCGTTGGCGTCGTCGAGGAGCTGGCGGCGCACCCGGAAGGTCCGTCCCGCCAGCTCGACGGCGGCCTCGCCGACACGTTCCAGTTCGCCCAGCGTGTGGGGCGGGAACAGGTGGGTGATGTGGCCGGGATCGAATGGCGCGCCGATCGTCGCCACCGCGGTTACCTCGGGGATCGACGGTGCGGCGGCGAGCACGGCCGCGCCCCCGAGGCTGTGGCCGACCAGCAGTGCGGGCGCCCGATACCGGTCACGGAGCATCGCCGCGGCCCGCACGAGATCCTCGACGTTGGAGGAGAACGTGGTGTTGGCGAACTCACCGCCGCTGGAACCGAGACCGGTGAAATCGAAGCGGAGCACCGCGAACCCCTGTTCGACCAGGCCTCGGCTGATGCGTGACGCCGCTGCGATGTCCTTGGAGCAGGTGAAGCAGTGGGCAAACAGCGCGAAGGCGACTGGTTCGCCCTGGGGGAGATCCAACCGGGCGGCCAGCTCATCTCCGGCGGAACCGGGAAACGACACGGATGTGCTGGTTCGGGTCACGACCGTGCCGCCGCGACCTTGGCACCGAGCAGCCGCCGCAGGAACCCGACCCGCTTGCCACCAGCCGCGGGCGGTCCGGATCGTGCGACGCGGACACCGTGCCAGAACGCGACGTGACCGGTGATGCGCTCGGCCGTAGCCGACGGGCGGGGGTAGTACCACGCGGCGTCGCGGTTGGTCGCTCCGGCGGCCACAACCGTGTAGTAGCTGGCCCGACCCTTCCACGGGCACGTCGTCGTCTTGTCGCTCTCCTCGAAGTGCTCCCAGCGAACCGAGTCGGGCGGGAAGTAGTGCCTTCCCTCCACGACCACGGTCTCGTCGCTCTCTGCGAGCACAATCCCATTCCAGACTGCCCTCATCGTCATCGCTCCCTTCCAGCCGGCGCTTGCGCCCGGTCTGTTCGACCTGCCGGGCAGGCCCACAGACGATCCTCGTGGTCGTCGGACCGCCCGGTTGGGGTGGCCTGCCCGGATGCCAAAGGAACACCCGGCGGGCGGGCCGGCGTCCGGGACTGTGCCAACGCCGACAATCTCATGGCGGCGCGGCCGAGGCCGTCGCCTACCTGCTCCGGGGGATAGCCATGCTCCGGCGGGGGTGAGCCGGGGACTCCTCGGCGATCCAACTGAATCCGAGCCCGCAGGCCCTAACGTTCGATCCGCATGGACGCCGAGTAGCCCGCCCAACCGCACCTCCCCGGCGCTCAATACCTCAGCGCCGAGTACGTGATCGACGAGCTCGGCGCCCAGGGAGCACACCGCCTCCGCACCCTCACCACCCAAGGTCCTGGTGCTGGGGATCCTCGCCGGAGCTTTCATCACCACCGGAGCGCTGTTCTCCACGTTGCTCGCAACTGGAACCGACAACCCCGGAGTCGAACGCCTCCTTGAGGGCCTCGGCTTCTCCGCTGGCTTCTTTTTCGTCATCCTCGCCGGTGCCGCGCTGTTCACCGAGGCCAACGTGGTCATGCCGGCCACGGCACTGCGCAATGAGCCCGGTGTCACTGCAGCGAGAATCGCCCGGTTCTGGGGACTCGCTCTGGTCGGGAACTTCATTGGAGCCCTAGTCGTCGGCTACGCCCTTCATCTCGCCCAGCACTACCCGGCTGACGTCAATGCCCTCCTCGATGAGATCGTCGCCAGGAAGCTGTCCTACCGCGAGATCGGCGTGCCGGGCGCCTGGTTCCAGGTGGTGCTGTCCGGGGTGCTCGCGAACTGGCTCGTCGGGATGGCCGCCTTCTTCGCCGCCATGGGCCGAACCATCATCGGCAAGTACATCCCGGTGTTCCTGGTCACCGCCTTCGTTGCCGCCAACTTCCAGCACAGCCCGGCCAACCTCGGCTTCTTTTCCATCGTTGAGGCCGCCGGGCGGGGGCCGGGCTGGGACGTTGCGCTCGGCTGGAACGTGGTGCCCGCCGGGATCGGGAACATGATCGGCGGGACGCTGCTCGTCGTGCTGCCGTTCTGCTACGAGACCCGCCCCCGTTCGGGCTCGCCACCAGACGACAAGTAAATCGTGGGTGCCGCGCTCCGGGACGTATCCACCACGCCGCGACCAACGGCAGGCCCGCCACGGCACGACTCCGCGGGAGCGCGTGTCGCAGCGCTCACGGGGTGGCGACGGGTGCGACCTGTTCGATGATGGCGTCGAGCTGCCGGCGCGGCAACGCGCCGGCAACCCGTCGGAGCTCGCTGCCGTCCGTGCCGAACACGACCAGCGTGGGGATGCTCTGGATCTGGAGCAGGCCAGCCGTTTCGGGGCTGGCGTCGACGTTGCATTTCCCGAAGCGCACCCGGCCGCCGTAGTCGAGCGCGGCCGCCTCGAAGATGGGCGCGAACGCCCGGCACGGGCCGCACCACGGGGCCCAGAAGTCGACGACGGTCACCCAATCCGCGGTCTGCTCGAGGAAGTTGCCGTCGTCGATGACGACGACCGGCGACGGGGCTGTGGTGACGGCGGGGTCGGCAACGGGTGCGGTCCGTGCGCTCTTACGACGGGTGCGGCGAAACATGGATTCCTCCTCGATCATCAGAACAGGAACCCGGCGCCCGGCCTGCTGCATTCCGGTCAGAGTTCGACGCCGGGTCAGTGCCGATGGGGTTCGAGCAGTGCCGCCTGGCCGGTGACGGGACGACGCGACGACAGCCACCGGCAGGCCGCTTCATGGGACCGGTCGATGAGCTGCGCCGACTGGGAGAAGTCCGCCGGTGAGACGTGGACCGGGCACAGCGGCGGGATGACACGCAGGTCGACCCGGCTCTCGAAGCGGGCCACATCGATCGCCAGACGCTGGTTGACCGTGAGCGTCAGCCCGTGCAGCGCCATCGCCAGTGCACTCTTGGGGGACTCCGGTAACGCGCATGAGTAACCCGTGGGCAGCACCCAGATCACGTCGGCGCCGAGGGCGACCGCGTGCCATAGCGGCGTGTTGTTCACGACCCCGCCGTCGATGAGATCTCGGCCGTCGATCGTCACCGGCGGGAACACGGCCGGGATGGCGGCACTGGCGGCGATCGCATCGACCGCGTCGCCCGCGGACAGCAGGACGTCCTGGCCGGAGAGCACGTCGGTGGCGACAACATGGAGCGGGATCGGCGCGTCTTCCAGCCGGGAGAACCCGAGGCTGTCTTCGAGCAGGCGTCGAAGCCCACTGTCGGGTACCAGTTGAGGCGCCTGCCGAGAAACCCCGCCAGCCCGGTGAGCGGGCGCGTGGGGAACACGTCAGCGTGCGAGAGCGACCGCCACAGGTCGGCCAGCGCCGTGATCCCAGCAAGGTCGGGCGGAGACGCGATCCAGCCGCCGTTGACGGCGCCGACCGACGTGCCGACGATCAGCTCCGGTGCGATGCCGGCCTCGGCCAGACCGAGGAGCATGCCGACCTGGATCGAACCGAGACTCGCTCCGCCTGAGAGCACGAATGCCGCCGTCATCGCTCTCATCCAACCCACCGCCGCCGCCACGCATCTCGCGACTGTCGGCGCTGGGACAGCCCGGCGTCCACTGCCGCAGCTACACCACCGGTGACAAACCAGGCGCGTCTGCCGCGCCCGCGAGCGCCGCCAGGCCGGGGGGGTCGAGGATCTCGACCTGCCGGTAGCGCAACTTGATGAGCTGGCGGGCTTCGAGGTCCTTGAGGACCCGGTTGACGCTGGTGCGTCGGCCCCCGACGAGCGCGGCGAGGACGTGCTGGCTCAGCTGGATTCGGCCCTGCTCGGGTTCACGGACCAGCAACGATGCCAGTTGGGCCTGTAGGCCTCCGGCCAGGAGGTCGACGAGGCGGGCCTGGATCTTGGCCATCCGGAGCGCGATGGACACCATCCACCGGTGCGCCAGGCGGGGCCGCTGCTCGAGGATACGCCAAAGCGTGACGGAGTCGATCGACAGCACGACACTGTCCTCGATCGTCCGGGCATCGAAGGGGAGCGGCATCCGGGCGATGAGCGGGATGTCGCCGAACACGTCCCCGGGATGCAGGAGCTGCAGCGTCACGCGGCGGCCATGCAGCTCCCGGGTCAGCTCGATCGCGCCTCGCCGCACGATGTATACGCGGCCCGGCAGGTCCCCCCATGCGGAACACGGTCGTACCCCCGGCATGGCGGCTTTCGCCGAGCTCACTCGCCAGGGCGTCGATGTCACCGGGCCCGAGCGGGGCCAGCTCTCCGCGGCCCAGGCAGCGGGCGATCCATGCGGCGTGGCGGATGGGAAGGTCGTCCATGACCAGGGAACCCGGTGTTGACGCCGAAAACGTCCCCCTCGCGACACTTGTCCCGAGACTCCGATCCCACAACGTCGTGGGAACGGCTGCGTGCCTTGGTGCAACGGTGTGGGTGCACCGGACGTTGGCCGGCGAGATCCGCGTTAGCACACCGCTCGCCTGCTTCGGGGCTCAGCCCACCGCCAGCGGCGCCCGGCCCCGTGTCGTTTCAGACCGTGTGAGCGCCGGTCCTCTGCTCGGCCTGGTGGATCGCCCAAGCTGCGTTGACGAGGCCGATGTGAGTAAAGGCTTGGGGGAAGTTGCCGAGCAGCCGGGGGCTGTGCGGGGCGATCTCCTCGGCGAGCAGGCCGACGTCGTTGGCGCAGGCGGCGAGCCGCTCGAACAGGTCGCGTGCTCGCTGTGTGTCGCCGAGCAGTGCCCAGCAATGCGCGAGCCAGAAGGTGCAGATCGCGAAGGTGCCTTCCTCGCCCTGGAGGCCGTCATTCGTGAGGTAGCGGTACACGAACCCGCGCTCGTCGGTGAGTTGGTCGGCGACCGCGTCGATGGTGGCCCGCATCTTCGGGTCGTCGGCGGGCAGGAAGCCGACGATGGCCATCATCAGCGCCGAGGCGTCGAGCGCGTCGCTGTCGAACGCCTGGGCGAAGGCCCCGATCATCGGGCTGGTGCTCGCCTGGCCGCCGAACGTATCGACCTCGAGAACCAACGTCGACAGCCCCTCCGACGCCCCGTACACGGGCTGACCCGAGCCCTGCTGGCCCGGCGCTGACGACGGCCAAGTCGAAAGTGACGTCCCACGTTGGCGACAGCCACGAACGTCTCGGCGATCTGTCGGTTGGTCGGGTTGGCGAGCACCGTCTTGCCCATAACCTCGACAACTGGATAGCGGATACCTGGTCCAGCCACAGCCGTGATCGCTTGGCCGATCCGGGACTCTCGTGGGTGCACGCCGATTGGAACGCCGGCGCGCTCGAGGAGGTCGCGGATCACGCCGCTGTGCCTGTTGTCGGCACCGCCGACCACCTTCACCGCCTCGACGGTCGGCGTCGTAGTCCACGCCCAATCGCCGAGGTCCTCGGTGATTGCACTGTGAAATTCCTCGTCGCGGACCCGGTCGGTTTGGTGAGGAAGGTGTCGGCGATGCCCAACCCGGCGGCGCGCAATATCGCCTGCATCTGAGCAGGCTCCAGTCGAGCAACAGGACGCGTCTGGCGATGGGCGTCACGCGGCGGACTCGAAAGAGCACGTCGACTCCGTCGAGAGGAGCCAGGGCGAGGTCGGCCAGCACCATCGCGACAGGGTGGCCCTCCGCCCCCAGCTCACCCAGGCGGGCCATCACCTCATCGCCCGCTCGCCGACTCGACACTGTAAGCGCGGGCATAGCGACCGAACTCGGCCAGCATCACTGGCGGGCCGTGTCGTCCTCGACCACCACCAGGATCAGGGGTTCCACCATGACAACTTCTACCCCGCCCGAACACCCTTGGCGACCCGCTACGCCTGGTAGCGTATTATTGGCGGTGACGGCAGACGCCGAGGGGGTACCAATGGGCATCGTGTCGTTCATCCTGAGGAGTCGTGCTCGCGTCGGGGTGCTGATTCTTCCTCTTGCGCTGAGCGGTTGCTTCTACCCGCTCGCTGTCTACCAACAGAACACCAATCCCGACACCCGGCCCTGGTGGTGCAACTCCACTGGTGGTGAGGGCACGCATGGCTCGCAGTACTACGTGGACCAAGGGATCGTGAAGGGCCCGTTGAGCTGGGACGACTGCCTCGAGATCTCCGCACAGTTCGATGCTGCCCTCAAGTTCGCCCAGCAGTGGCCAACGCGCGGTGAGGCGGAGGCCGCCGGCTGGACCGCACGGGTCAACTACGCCATGGGCATGGGGACGCACCACGCCCTAGGAAACCCACTGCAGGGTTCGTTCGACCCCGAGCGGCCCAACTTCCTCCAGTACGGTGGCAACGGGCCCGACGCCAAGCTCGTGGGGATGAGCTGGTACGTCGACAACGGGCCCGATCGCCCGCCGGAGGGGTTCGCGGGCGACAACGACTGGTGGCACACCCACGAGTACCTCTGCATATCCAACTCCACCGGGCTGGTCATCCGCGACGGCCCGTGCCTGGCCGGGCAGAACGGCACGACCGTCTACCTCGGCAACTACTGGATGGTGCACGCGTGGATCGTGCCGGGGTGGCAGTTCCAGACCGACGTGTTCCGGGGCCACCACCCGTGCCTGCTTGCGAGCGGCCCGGCCGCGAGTGACGACCCCTGTTGGGATCTCTAGGCGAATCGCCAGGACGAGCGGGGCGGGCGATCGATACCGCTTGGAGAAGTATCAACCAACCAGCACATGATCGCGGCGCGTTGCGTACTACGTGCTGCAGCCGCTCTTGCCGACGAGCGCCGTTCTGCGGGCTCGTGTCCCGGAGAATGCGTCCCAGAGGCGAGCGTCGTGATCATTATCCGCTGGAGGCAGGACCGACGTGTAGGACCGACGTCGCGCCATTGCGTTGCGTCGTCGGGCGACGGCGAGCTCGATGGCGTAGCCCTGATCGTCACAATGACCGTGTTCAGGCGCCGGGGCCGTCGGAACGCTCGCCCCCAGCTTCGGGCCGTTCGAAATCTGCCGGGTCGACCTGGTCGAGGAAGGTGCGGAACTTGTGGACGTCCTCGTCTATCGCTTGGTCTCCGCCTTCGACTGAGATGAGCGCGCCGGCCTCGTCGAGAACGGCGTCGCTTGCGAACAGAGGGGCGTCTAGGCGCAACGCCAGCGCGATGGCATCGGACGGCCGGCTGTCGAGGTTGACTGCGCCGCGCGGTCCGCGTACGGCAAGCTCTGCCAGGAAGGTGCCCTGGTGCACGTCGGTCACCTCGACGTGGTCGACGCGGGAATCGAGGGCCTCGATGAGGGCAGCCAACAAGTCGTGGGTGAGTGGCCGCGGCGGTGACTGACCGCTCAGCGCCAATGCGATTGCCATGGCCTCGCGAGGGCCTACAAAGATCGGCAGGACCCGATAGGGCGCATGCTGCTCGCGCAGCAGCACGACCGGTGCTTCGCTACCGGCCTCCAGGGTGAGTCCCAGTACATCGACCGGTCTCATGAGCTCACGCTACCGAGGCCTGTCAGATGGCGTCGGCGTAGCCCTGCTGGTCGATGGCGGCGCGCGCAACGGCGGTCATGGGCGGTCGTCGTGATGTCATGCGCCCGTCCCCCTAAGGAAAGCGGCCCCCATCTCTGGTTGCGGCTGGGCGGGCTCGAGCGACGATGGCGCGGGTGGCGGCCCTGCGATCGACCGGTGGCGGGGTAGGAGCCCCGGTCCATCGGCGCCCGTGCACGGTGACGCAACCCCCGCGCATCAAGCGCCCTCGCCACCCGCGGCGACGCGCTCGAGGGCGATGCACACCTCGTCGAGCGATCGGTAGCTGGCGTCGGGCATCTCGCGGAGCGCGGCGACGAGGTCGTTGTCGGCGAACTGGGCCTCCGCCTCGTCGGCCAGGCGGTCCCGCCCACACGGGAACAGTGTCGCGGGGAAGCGGGCAGCCAGCGCTCCCCGTGTCGGCACGGATACAGGCGCATCAGGGGGACGGTCGGGCATGGCCCTCGGCGCTAACGCTGCAGCGAGAGGGAGAACTCGACGGCGCCGTGTTCGCCGACGTGGGCGTCCAACACCTGGTCATCCACGAGCGCGGCGGCCCCTGGGGCAAGGAACACCCGCGCACCGTTTTTCTCGACGACCTGGTCACCGTCTTCGGGCTCCGCCGCAGCCGACACCGTCAGCCGGCGCGAGCCGGCGGCATTGTCGGAGATGCGCAGGCCGGCATCAGCCGGCCAGTCCGGACTGTCGGCGATGGAGCGGATTGTCGACGCGGCGGTGGTAGTCAGGTCGAGCATGAGAAGGCTCCTCACAGATCAACGGCCTCACTTACCCTACCCCGAGTAGCTGTATTAGAACCGTTTCGGAATGTCGGGGGAGACAAGCTGCAGGCCGGACACCCGAAACGAATTCCGCTACTCTAAGTTGTGATTAGATGGAGGTCGATCGGAGAGAACGCCACGAGTATTCCCGGATGCCAGATGGACGCCGTCACCTCTCCCATCTACTACGGCTACGTCGACTCGATCATTGGGTGGATCACGCTCTCGGTGGCCATCATGCTGTGGATCTCGACGGGTCTTAGGGCAGTCGCCCTGCTCGTTCGACATGGCCATGACGTCGGGCGTCGGCCTGCGCTCCGCATGGCGTTTGGCCCACTCCTCGCCGGATGGGCTCTCTATGCCATCCGGCGAGGGAAGCTTCCATTACGGTGCGTCGAGGTGGCGGCTGGTGAACGTGACCGCGTCGATCTCGTGGTTCTGGTCGGCGTGCTTGAGCCACCCGAGACGATTGCCGCGGCCGATCCTCTGCTGCGGCGGCTTGCCGACAGGATCCACGAGATCGTCGTGCTGCGGCCGCTCGGTGCCGGTCGGGACGACGACGATCGCGGGACCCGGACGATGGTCCGCGAGGCGGAGCGGCTGTCGGACGCGATGCGGTTGGATGCGGGACCACAGCCTCGCATCGTTGTGGCCGATGGCGAGGCTGCCGCCGCGATCAAGCGATTCACCCACGAACGCCAATCCGGGCTCGTGATCGTCGTCGGAGGGCATCGGCCGATTGGTGGTTCCCAGACGTAGAGTGCAACAAGTGGCCACGAAGCAGAATCCTTCCACCGCTGATGCACATGGCCACGAGCCGGCAGAGCCACGCCGGGTGGGTCGACCACGCGAGCAGGGCGTCGATGAGAAGATCCTCAACGCCGCGCTGTCGCGACTTGTGCGGTGGGGCTACGCGCAGCTGCGCGTCGACGACGTGGCCGCCGACGCCGGTGTGGCCAAGACCACCCTCTATCGACGATGGGCGTCCAAGGAGGCACTGGTCGCGGACGTCATGCGCCGGCTGTACCTGGACCGCGTCCAAGCCACGGATCACGGCGATCTCCGTGCCGACCTCATCGCCCTGGTCCGCGAGAGCTACGAGCTGCTCTTCGAGGGCCCGGGCGAAGTCGTCGAGGATCTCGTGCGCCAGTCGGGTGCGAGTCGCGAGCTCGCCGCCGTCATTCGTTCGACAACGGACGCCCGGCGCCGGGCGTTCCGCGAGGTCATGAACCGCGGTGTCGCCCGCGGCGAGCTCGATCCGTCGATCGACCACGAGCTCGTGATCGACCTCTTGGTCGGTCCCTTGTGGACCCGGCTGCTGGTCACCGACACCCCCCTGACGAAGGACGACGTCGTGTCCATCGTCAATGCCGTGATGGACGGTGTCTCTCGGCCTCGTCGGCGTCGCCGCTGAACACGGCGCAGCTGATGCGCGGCGCTCGCCGAGGATGCGCCACTCCCCTCCGTCAGGCGCTGCCGTCGAGGTACGCCCACCCCGCAGTGTGACCGCTCTCCGCTGTTGGCGTGAACCGGTATGCCGTGCCACGCCATCGAGCTCGCGCTCGTGTGCCGCGACCCCGACGCGCCCAACCGGGCGTTCGCCCACTGGCTGGTGAGCAGCATCGCCCCCTCGGCGACGAGGGTCGCCGAGGACACGGAACGGGCATCGTCCACGATCGAACCGAACGACTTCGCCCAGTGGGGTTGGGGCGGCCCGCATCTGCCGCAGGGGCATGGGCCGCACCGGTACGGTGTTCGTGCTGCTGGCCGTCGCCTCGCCCGGTGGCCTGACGGGAGGCCGACGTCGGTGACCTCTGCCCCGCATCCCGGGACGTGACATCGGCCGCGGCCGACTCATCGGGACCTACGAGAGGTAGACGAGCCCGGAACGCCGCCCCTGGGCCGGCGGCGATCACGACGGCCTCGGCGACGACTTGGCCGTGCTCGCGACATGAACGTGGATGGCGTCCAGCCACACGTACACGAAGCGCTGGTGGTCCAAGGGCCCGGTGGCGCAGCACGCTCACCGTCGGCGTGGATGCCCTTGCAGCCCCTCGACACCGTCGCCGAGACACCCAGCCATCGCAGCCCAGCGCTTTGACCAGGTCAACGAACTTGCGGGTACCCGTCCGTCGCCGCGAGAAGCTCACCGAGCTCGGGCAGGGCAGACTCGTTCACGGCCATCGTGCGTTCCTCTCACTGATCAGCGCTTCCTGAGAATCGCACGGTGGCCGTTCACATCACAGGACCGTGACGCTCCGACCGATCTACAACTCTTTGGCGGGACTTCCGCTTCGGACACGGATCGCCACGGCGACGAGGGCGGGCTATCGAGCTGGCATTGCGCAGGCCCGGCCATACGGATTGGGGCAGCCTTGAGGGGTCTCGGGCCGTCTGAACTCCCGCGGCGCCTCGTTGACCCGTGCTGGCTCCAGCCCGTCTGTCGAGGTTGCGCTGCTTGGAACGTCGAGGCAAGAAGTGCCGGGTTGGGACTCCAGGACACAGCGGCGCCACGAAGCCCGGTTGGGGGGTCGGACCAGGTTGCCTAGCGCAACGTTCTTGTCATCCATATGCAACACCTAGTTGTGTTTCACTCGCCGCTGACCGGGGAATCGCGGCGTCAGGTCCGCATCAGCCTGCCGACATGCGGGCGAGCGCCGCCGACAGAATCTGAGGCGGCGCAGCGCAACGGTGGTTGCGGCCGGCGGCTCCCGGCTCCGCCGGCCGTGACCTGTTGCTGCTCGGCCGCAGCCGAGAGGTAGCGACCGGCTCCCCGGGCGGAGTTCCTGCGTCGGTTGAAGCCGAGCAAGCGTGCACTACCTTGCGTTGCGTAATAGCTGTGGCCGTCATGCGTGGGGTGACGCCCGCTCGAGACAGGGGGCTGGGTCGTCTGTAGGTTACGTGGGGGCGCCGCGACGGGATGGCGGCATCGAGGGGCGACGACTACTACGACCTGCCGGAGGGGCATCGGCCGGATCGGCCGACGCTGGGCGGCAGCCTGAGGGGGGTGGTGTCGTACTCGCTGCCGCCAGTCCTGTTGCCGGGGGACGAGTCGTGTGACGATCGCCGGGCGTTGCCCAGCCGGGGGTTCGGCTAGCGGGCTGATCTGCCTTCTGCACCCGACGTGCCTCACACGCATCGATGGGCGTCAGGGTGGGGCAGCCGATCAGGTCGTTACGGCGCAGGATCAGATTCGACCAGATCGTGGCTTCGCAATCACGCTGGCCCCACGCAGCGGCGAGGAGCAGCGACGTTCCGTAGAACAGGGCGGCCGCGCCGGCTGTGTAGGGCGGTCCGATCAGGACAACGATGACCAGGACGTTGACGGTGATCGCGGCGGGCCCGGTGAGGCGCAGCCGGGGCGTGGCGGCGGGCCAGAAGGCCGACGCAGCGGGCAGGAGGACAAACCCGAGGATGAGCTCGTGCGCCTGAAGTCCCCAGACCAGGCCGGCCGGCTGGTGGACGAAGGCGAGCGCAAGTAACGCCATGCCGCCGAGGATGCGGGTCGCGTTCCGAAGGGCCCGATCTTGCGCACGCGATAAGCCACTGTAGGTAGCGTATTGAGCGCGAGCGGTTGCCCGGCAACGCACGACGAGGCAGAACAAACGGCAGCATGCCCTTGGATACATCCGACGGGTCCGGCGCGGACATGGCGTGCGGGCGCTGGTGGCTCACCGCCTCGGGGCGGTCGCATGGCCACGTCGGCCTCGGCAGGCGGGCAAGCTCTCGACGGGGCTCTGAGCCCACCGGCCGAGCACGGCCGGGTGGCCGCGGCCGTGTGCCGCTGCGGTATCGAGCGGCGGCGGGCTTCGGGCTCACGGCGCTCGCGCTGTCGAGCGCTCTGGCCGTGGTCGTCTACTCGGTGGCGCGGGGTGACCTCGTCGCCGAGCGCGAAGAGGCCGCGGTCGGGCAGTCGTACGTGAACGCCCGGCTCCTGCGGTCCCGTCTTGCCCCTCGACCGGACGACATACCTACCTTGCTGGCGGGGGTCCGGGTCGACGGCGGCGAGGTGCTGCTGCGGATCGACGGGCAGTGGTACTCCAGCTCCATCGACGTCTCCCCCGACGAGCTACCCGAGTCGTTGGGCGAGGTGGTCGACTCGGGCACGGCCGGGCATCAGATCGTCGACGGCGTCGCCGGTCCACAGCTCGTCGTCGGGCTGCCCATACGCGCCGTCGAGGCCGAGTACTACGAGGTGACCTCGCTCGAGGACCTGACCGCAAGCCTCGCGACCCTACGACGGGCACTGTTGATCGGCGCCGGCGCGGCGACCCTGGTGGGCGGAGTGGTGGGCGCTTTGCTGACGGGGATCGTGCTCGCGCCGCTGCGCAGCGTCGCCAGAGTTGCTCGCCGTGTCGTCGCCGGCGAGACCGGCAGCCGTCTCGACAGCGACGGCGACCCCGATCTCGAGCCGCTCACAGGCTCGTTCAACGAGATGCTCGACGAGCTCAACGAGCGCATCCGCCGCGAGGCCCGCTTCGCGTCGGACGTCACCCACGAGCTTCGCGGGCCGCTCACCACGCTCGCAGCCAGCGTGGAGATCGTCGATCGGCGACGTGATCAGGTGCCGGGCGAGGTTCGCCACGCGATCGACGCCCTCCGCCAGCAGGTGCGCTCGTTCAACCGCCTCGTGCTCGACCTGCTCGAGATCTCGCGCTTTGAAGCAGGGACAGCGCGGCTCGAGCGTCGCCGCCTCGATCTCGCCGAGCTATGTCGTGCCGTGGTTGAGGAGTGCGACCACGCCGACATACCGGTGGTCGCCGCGGCCCCCACGGTGGCGAGCGTGGACCCGTTGCGCGTGCGCCAGGTCGTCGCCAATCTCCTGGACAACGCCGCACGCTACGCCGGTGGCGCGGTCCAGATCAGGGTGACGGGAAGCGATGGGCGGGCACGGCTCGAGATCGACGACGCCGGGCCGGGGGTGCGTCCCGCCGAGCGAACCATGATCTTCGCCCGTTTCGCTCGCGGCGGTGCGGCCCAGCGGCGCGGTGCGCCGGGGGGTACCGGGCTAGGGCTCGCGTTGTCGTCACAGCACATCGCACTGCACGGCGGCCGCATCTGGGTCGAGGACCGGCCCGGGGGCGGAGCACGGTTCGTCGTCGAGATCCCCAGCGAGGCCGCATGATGCGGCGGCACGCGATGGCGCTCGTGGTAGCGGCCGCGAGCATCGCCGGAGCGTGCGGCGTCGCCTCCCAGGACGAGGCCAGGCGGGCCGATCCGAAGGACGTGCCCTTCGGGCTGCTTGCGCCGACGTCGACGACGTTGCCGCCCCGTGGAGGTGCCGCCACCAGTGCGGTCAACGTCTGCCTCGTGCGGGCCGATGCGGTGATGGTGGTGACCCGCCACATCGAGCCCGAGCCATCGGTCCACAGCGTGATCGAGTTGGTGGAGGCGGGCCCCCTCAGCGAGCCCGAATCCTCTAGTGGGTTGCGCACCGAGGTGCCTGCGGGCTCGGTGCGCGACGTCGAGCTGACGGGTGGCGTCGCGACAGTGTCGCTGACGCGAGCGTTCGCAGACGTGGAGGCGGATGCCCAGCTACTGGCCATCGGGCAACTTGTCTGCACCCTCACGGCTCGGCCGGGGACGGGGCAGGTGCGCTTCACCTTGGACGGTACCGACATCGACGTCCCCCGCCAGGACGGTTCGCTCACCGCGGAGCCCGTCACCCGAGACGACTACCGCGACCTCATCGCCAATGGGTGAGCGATGCCGCTTACGTCGGTTTCGGCCTGGTGGGCCTTCAACCGGTCGAGTGCCGCCGTCCCAGGGTCAGACGTCGACATCGATGGGGACCGTACTCGATCGCTCGACGGAGAGCACCGGAAGCGGACGGTGTCGCCGGCCTCGAGTGGCCGCCGCAGTGCTCGCGCATCACGCCGAGGTTCAGCCACCGGCGGCAGGAACCAGGAGCGCAGTGACGTCGGCCGTCGTGGTGTCACCAGCGCATCCGCTGCCGGCGCCCGGTATTCAGTGCCAGCCGAGCCGGCTCGTCTCGCTGCGTGTCTGGGGGCACCGTTCTAGCCCACCACCTTCGTGCAGATCCCGATTCGCTCCGTACCAGCCGTGCTCGTCCTGTTGTTGGCCGCGTGGGGTCCTCGACCGTCGGCACCGCGGGCGCCTCTTGTTGGAGCCGTGGCCGGGGACGAGACTCATCAACATGGCCGATCCAGGCGTCGTGAAGCCCGGGTTCGACAGCTGGGCATGGCGTACTGGGAACGCGATTGTCAGCCTGCTTGCCCGCGCTGGGCTCGGGCCCATCCACCTGCTGACTACCCGCGGCCGCAGAACGGGCGGATCACACACTGTTCCCGTAGTGCCTGTCGACTACGACGGGAGGCGGTGGCTGGTCGCTCCCTACGGCACTGTGGCCTGGGTGCGCAACGCCCGCGCAGAGGGGCGGGTCCACCTGCGCTACGGCCGCGCCACGCACGAGTACGCAGTCCGGGAGGTCGGAGCGGACGAAGCGGGCCCCGTCCTGAAGCGCTACGTGACCGTCGCCACCAGGACCCGCGCGCAGTTCAAGGCGACCAAGGACTCACCGGTCGAGGATTTCGTCGCCGAGGCGCATCGCCATCCCGTCTTCGAACTCATCTCCCGTCCCGCCGACCCACCAACTGCGCGCGCCTCGTCGCCGGAGCCCTGACCGAACCTCCCACTCAGCGACTGGCAGCAGCTCACTGAACTTGCGAGCCGCCAGGCCACGATGCGCAACAGCGTCTTGCCCACTCCGCCCGGCCAGACGATCGTGACGATCCGTTCGTCGCGGATCAGGCGCGCTAACGCGCCGACCTGCGACGTGGGCTGGAGCAGCGCCCTCGCAGGGACGGGAGGCAGGCGGGCGTCCAACGCCGGCCGCCACCGTTGGCGTACTGCTGGCGATTACGCGCTCGAGCTCACCGAGCGCGGAGGAGGGTCGAGGCAAGACCTTGGCGGTGGCCTCATCGAGCACGCCTCAACCGAGGCGGCTTCGGCGGCCGTTTCGACGAAAGGATCTTCGATGCCGCGCTCGCCGCCTAATCGAGTCGTGATACGAGCGTCGCTGTATCGACGACGGCGCGGCGGCCAGGCGTGGAGAAGGTCACATTGCATGGGCGGTGGCCGTCGAAGGAGACGCCCGTTGCGGACGTGGTGCGGCGCCTGTCCGTCGACCGCATCCATGGCTGAGAACCACGTCACGCTATGAACTGCGGGCTCGCTCGCGGCGAGCTCGATACGGCGGTCGACCACGACCTGATCCTGGATCTGTTGGTCAGTCACCTGTGGATCCAGGCACCTTCGGCCACAGCATCACGGCCGTCGGCCTCGCTCACCGAGCGGTGCGCGTCGGCAACGACCGCACGCGGATCGACGCTGACGGCCCACCGTGCTCGCGGACCTTCGCTTCAACGGGAGGAAGTCATGACATCGCCGGATCAAGCCACCGATCGCGGTACGGCGACGGGTCCAACTGGCCATCAGCAGCCAGCCATGCCGCGCCCCAGGTGCTCCGCGTTCCCGGTCCAGCTTGTACACGCCGTTTGCGGTTCTCGAGCCCGGGTCACCCGTCCATGGTTCGGGCTGCCGCCGGCCCGGCGGTTCCGATGGGGCCGATCCTGCGCCTCGGATCCGGGACAACGGGCTGGCGGAACCGAGTGCGACTCCACCGGTGCCTCCCAGGGCTGCCGCCCAGCCGGTCGGCCCGACTGCGACCGACGCTCCCTTCGAAAGACCGTGGAGATCGCTCTGCGGCACCGCCATCCCGTCACGGCGCCACGGAGCGACCCGCAGGCAACCCCAGCGCCTGTCTCCGCCAGCGTCTTCACGTCCGCGACCGCAACGCCCCCTATTACAAAACAAAGAGTAGCCTAACTCTGACCATCGATGTCAAACTCACTCTGCACGACCAGCGTCCCGGCGGCTTCGGGTCCACGATGCCGATGGCGCAACGGCGCGGATGGGGTGGAACGTTCGTTCGCGGCGCCCGCGGTGATCTGTCGGCATGGATCGGCCATGGGCGTCGAGCGTCAACTGCGTGCCGGTGGTACGGACCGTCAGCATCGTGAACGAGGCGGCACGGGAGCACTAGCTGTGTGCAGCGACCTTGTTCGCGAGCCGTGATGTCCCGTAGCCAGACGATCTCTCGCAGACCGGCTATCGCTTCGTTCGCCGCCCGAAATCGCCACCAACGTCTTGTCCCACACCGGTTGCCGTGCTGGAGCATCACGTCGGTCGGCCATGGGGTGGGAGCGGGATGTGAAACGGGCCGAACCGCACCCACGCCACGCGAAACCACCAGCCATGCGTTTGAAGCCGGTTCTTGACGGCTAGCGCGTCGTGGAACGGCGGTCGTTTCGGGCTTCGGGCCCCGGCGCCGTCCGCCCGCGCGGACCTCGCGGTCGACGCGCTGGTCATCTTCCTCGCCGGCTACGCCGCGGCCAACGTCGCCGCCTTCGCCGCGGTCACCGAGTTGCGGGGTCGAACCGCCCTGTCCGACTACCGCGGCCTGGCGGCCTCGCGGCCCTGGCTCGCCGCCGCGATGGCCGTCGCCCTGCTCTCGCTGGTTGGAGTCCCGCCGCTGGCCGGCTTCGTGGGCAAGCTCACCCTCTTCACTGCGGCCATCGACGGCGGCTACGCGTGGCTGGCCGCCCTCGCCGTCGCCAACACCGTCATCTCCCTCTTCTATTACCTACGGGTCATCGCACCCATGTACTTCGAAGCCGCCCCGCGGCCGACCCCTGCCCCCGCGCTCGGGACCTGGGCCGGCTGGGCAGTCGGCCTGGCAGTTGCATCCGTCGTGGCAGTCGGCGTCATCGCCGAACCCCTCCTCGGCGCGCTCGAGACCGCGCTGCTGCTGCCCTGACGACGAGCTCGACCGCAGGGATAGGGTTGACAGCCGCCTGTGGTTGAATCATATTATATTCAATGCCCCGGATACGAGCGGTCAAGCCGAAGAAGCGGGGACGGCGGCAGCTGCAGACCCCGAACGAGGAGGTGCGCGACCGCATCTTCGAGGCGGCCGCGCTGCTGATCGCGGACGGCGGGTTCCCGGTCCTGCGTATCGACGAGCTGGCCTCGAAGGCCGGGATCTCGGTCGGCACCTTCTACCTGTACTTCGAGGGAAAGGACGATCTGTTCGTCCAGCTCGTCGACAGCTTCACCCAGCAGCTGCGCGAGCGCTTCCACGTGGCCAGCAAGGGGGGCGGCACCGTCGTCGAGCGGCTCGAGTACCGGCTCGACGCCTACCTCGACTTCGTGGAGGAGAACCGACGCGGCTTCCAGTACTTCCGCGATTCCGGTGCGGTCGAGACCACTGGCGGCCGCTTGTCGACCTGGGCGATGGGCGTGCACGCCCAGGACCTGCGTCCGCTACTGGAGGAAGGGATGGCGGCGGGTGAGCTGCGGCCGATGGACAGCGACCTGCTGGCGCACGCCATGGTGGGCCTGCTCCAGCACATGGCGGGCGTGTGGCTCGACAACCACGGGAGCGTCAGCCGCCACGAGCTGCGTGCGTTCGTCGATGGCCTGATCGCCTTCGGGATCAGGCCGATCGAGGAGCCCAACAGCGAGGAAAGGGGGTGATCGACGGACCCCGAGGGTGCGCGGCTATGGCCGTCGACCGATGAGGACCTCGGTTCGGCCGACCGGGGACAGCCGCCGGACAGCAACGACGACGGCGCCGCCCCCGCGGGTGGCGTCCGCAGAGGGGGAACATCGTGGGAAGATGGATCAAACTAGGAGTGGCGGCGCTGTTGATGTGCAGCGTCGTGGCGATCACGCCGAGCGTCTCCGACGCCGCGCCTGACGCCGGCGACGCGGTGGCTGCGCCGACGGTGCAGACGACCACCGTGCGCTGGGGGCCGTTCAACGTGCCGGCGATGGGCACGACCGAGAACCTGATCGCCAAGCCGGGCGGCTGCTCGTGGTTAGTCGGGTTCTTCACGGATTGCGTAAGCATGAACATCCAGAAGCCGTGTGAGAACTGCTACATCACGAAGGTCATCCCGAACCTCGTGTTGGCCGGCACCGACACGCCGGTCAACTTCGACACGATGGGGATGCTGCACCACGTCGTGAACATGAACTTCTCGCGGCCCGACGTGACGTGCCGGCCCAGCTGGTTGGGCGACACGATCAACCTGCTCGGGGCCGTCGAGGGCGGCAACGAGCGGTGGTTCGCGTCGGGCAACGAGCGGACCGTGATGGACCTGCCCGACGGCTACGGCTACTACGTCGGCGCCGGTGACGAGTGGGGCCTCATCGTCGACGTCATGAACATGATGGGCATGGCCCGCAGCTACGAGTTCAAGTACACGTTCGAGTGGGTGTCCAGCGCGGAGCGCGTGCGCCCGGTGTGGCTCGACATCGACCAGTGCAGCGACTCAGAGGTCGACACCCCGGCCGGCTACTCCGACATCCACTACACCTGGAACTCGACCCTCAACGGGCGCATCGTGGCGATCGGTGGTCACGTCCACGACCAGGGCATCGGCCAGACCGTGCGCAACGCGACGACGGGTGAGATGATCTGCGACTCGCGGGCCGGTTACGCAGCCGGAGGCGTCGGCGAGCCCGCCGGCCCCGGCCCGGGAAACGCGCTGCACCCGGCGCACTGGGACACCATCACGTCGTCCCCCAACCCCCAGCTGAACCTCGCGTCGTTCAACGGGCACATCGCCGCGATGAGGACATGCGAGCCGTTCACCCGGATCCGGGACCCGTGGTGGCGCTCCGGCGACCGCATCGAGGTGCACACCCAGTACAACCACGACACCCCCACGCACGGTGACATGGGGATCATGGTCGCCTTCGTCGACGAGGACTGACGAACGCGCCCCCCAGGCCAGCAGCCACTCGACTATCGGGGAGCGACCTCGTGTCGCTCCCCGGTGCCCGTCGCGACACACGCCCGGAATTCGCTCAGGGCCAGGCCTTCGCGCTCGGCCGGGGAAGGTGACGGCAGCCCCGCATGATCCGCGTACGCTTGCGGCGGGAGGACGGGCAGCCCCGCATGATCCGCATACGCTGGCGGCGGGAGGACGGGTTGTGCTGATTGCCCGCTTGGTTCATCTGATGGCGGCTGGCCTGTGGATCCTGGCTTCGGTTGGAGGGTTGTGGGCGGCACGGAGGGTCCGGCGCGGGGGAACGCGGCTGAGGCTGTACCTGCTGGTGGGCTTGGGGTTCGTCGTGGGCGCCCACAACCTGGTGCTCGCCGCCACCGTGGTCCACCCGCTTCGCCCGGTCCATTTCGTCACGATCATTCTGCTGGACGTCGCTGGCGTGCTCGCGTTCGTTCTGAACGTGGCGTTGCCGCGGCGGCTCGCTCGGGACGAGGACCTGTTGCGCGTGCTGAGCCACGGCCACCTCGATACGGATGAGCCCGCGGCCCATCGGGTGTCGCGGCCGCTGTCGTCGCGGGAGGTGGAGGTGCTCGGCCGGCTGTGCCGCGGGCAGTCTTCGGATCGCATCGCCTCCGAGCTCTATCTGTCGAAGAACACGGTCGAGACCCACATCCGCAACCTGAGGCGAAAGCTCGGGGTGTCGAGCCGGGCCGACGCCGTGGGGTGGGCGGTCGAGGCAGGCATCTACGATCCCGACACGGGCAGGATGGGTTTTCCCACGGGGCAGACGGGGACGGGCGCAGCCTGAGGCGAAAGCCCCGACGCCGCCACCGTCCGGCGCGGCTGGCCGGATCGGGGCGTCCCGCCGGCGAGTTGGGCAAATTACCAGCCATCTGGTAGGGGCCGACATCGTCGGTAGCTGGTAAGCCGACCGCACGGACTGCGAGGACGAGCTCGCGGCCTCCCGCGGCGGTCACGGGCCCGCGCGTGGGTCCTCGCCGGCCCTGGCACGTCTCGAGGCCCGCTCGACGGGCCCGCCAAAAGGAGGGGCCATGAGGAGAGGCACAGCAGCCGTGGCTGTGGCGGCCGCGGTCGTGTGGTCGTTCGCCGCCGCCTGCGGGGACGACGATGACGATGGGACGGCCGGTGGTGAAGGAGGCGGGGAGGTGAACGTGGTCCTCTCCGAATGGGTTGTCGAACCCGACCCGACGTCGGTCGATGCCGGAGAGGTCACCTTTGTCGTGGACAACCAGGGCGGCGAGCCACACGAGTTCGTCGTGGTCGAGGCGGACTCGGCGGACGACCTTCCCTTCGCCGAGGACGACTCCTTCGACGAGGAAGCCTTCGGCGAGGACAACGTGCTCGGCGAGGTGGAGGACATCGCCGCCGGCGAGAGCGAGGAGCTCTCCCTCGATGTCGAGCCGGGTAACTATGTGCTCCTCTGCAACGTCGTCGAGGAGCCGGGGGAGATGGAGATGGAGCCCGGCACCTCGCTCAGCCACTTCGCCAACGGAATGCACGCCAGCTTCACCGTGGAGTAGGGACCCCACCGTGGCGAGCGCCTCTGCGGAAGAGGGCGGCCCGCAGCCACCGCGGCCCGCACCGGACGCCGGTCCGGCCATACCCGCCGGGCTGTTCGCCCTCTTCGGCGTCATGTCGATGCTGGCGCTCGCCATCAGCATCGTCGCGATCGTGATCGCGGGTGGCAGGGACGAGGATGGCCCGGCGGGAGCACCAGGCGGCCCCGTGCAGACGGTGGCCGTCGAGCTCGGCGACCTGTACGTGAAGCCCGAGCGCGTCGAGGTTCCGTCCGGCACGCACCTGATGGTGGAGGTCACAAACCGGGGCGGCCAGGAGCACGACCTGAACCTGAACGGCGAGACCGGCACCGACCGGCTGCAACCCGGTGAAACGCAAACCGCCGACTTCGGTGTGATCGACGCCGACGCCCAGGCGTGGTGCACGGTGCCCGGTCACAAGGAGGCGGGCATGCTGCTGACGATCGCGGTCACGGCCCCGCCCGCCCGGTCGCCCTGACGCCGCGCCCGAGGTCCTTTCGTCCTCGGTCGCCTCCGTCGACCGTGATGACGTGGATGCTCTCGTTGCGCAGTGCGCGGTGGCCCGGGCGGCTCGCACGGGAGACGCCGTAGACAGCGGCGTAGCCGCCTCCGCCGCGGGGGCACCCTCACCGGTGGCGTTGAACGCCAGATAGATCGCGGCCGGGACAACCATGCCGCCGCCAGCAGCAGCGACCGGGAGGGCGGCGATACGCAGGTCGCGAAGGTCGCCCGCGACCAGCTCTCTTTTGATCTCGAGCGCGACGACGAAGAAGAACAGTGACATCAATCCGTCGTTCACGAAGTGCTGCAGGTCCTCGCTGATGCCGACCGTGCCCACCTTCAGCGTCACCTCGGTGTGCCAGACAGACTCGTATGACGCCTGCCAGGGCGAGTTGGCCCACACCACGGCGACCGCGGCCGCGGCCACGAGGACGATGCCGCTGGCAGCTTCGGTATCGAGAAATCACCGAACGGCAACGGGAAGGCTTCGGCCCGACGGTGCGTATCGGGAGATCCGGGTTGAACGGTCCATGAGCCCTCGGCTGCGACAAGAAGCACACTGCAGCCGACCAGCCTTCCCGGCACACCGAGAATCCGATGATAGTGACAGTGGAAGGGTCCGCCGCCGACTGTCCGATCGCCGCAGCCACCGCCTGTGCCTTAGCAGAACGAGTGCATCGCCGTGGCTGCCTCGCGCCACCACAAGGGCGACGGTTTGGCGTCGGCGTGGACCTGGATGTTCGACACCTCGGTGCCGTCGTCGCTGATGTAGAAGTGGAAGGCGATCAGGCCGGAGTCGGCTGCCTCCACGAGGTCGGTGAAGGTCCTGCTCAGTTCCTTGATGCTGTCGAACTCGCCCTCGTTGATCGTGTGGGTCGTGACGAAGATGAAGGGGTCAGGCATGGGTGATTCCGTCCTGTAGGTGTCGCGGCCGGCGGCGACCGCTCGGTGTCTTCGGATCGTGCGCCGGGTCGACGGCGCCGGCATCGTGGCGGCGACCGAAGGCTTTTCGGCCCGCACCCGAGAGGATTGAGGGGTGGCCGTCGGCGGCGAGGATCAGGAGCTGCTGGAACGTCACCGTGAGCTGGCGCTGATCGAGACCGGTCTCGCGGCAGCCGCTGCGGGGCGTGGCGGACTGGTGTGGATCGAGGGCAAGGCGGGGATCGGCAAGACCGAGCTCGTCCGCCGGGCCTGCCAGGCGGCTGCCCGGGCGGGTTGCCGGGTGTGCCGCGCCCCGGGGTGGGGAGCTGGAGCGGGAGTTTTCGTTCGGTGTCGTCCGCCAGCTGTTCGAAGGTGTCTTGCGGGATCTCGAGCCCGCCGAGCGGGCGGCCCTGCTGTCGGGGGCGGCGCGGCAGGCCATGGGCGCGCTTGGCCTGGCCAGCGGTGTGGCTGTGTCCGACGCGCTGCCGGTTCTGCACGGCCTGTACTGGCTGACGGTCAACGTGACAGCCACGCGACCGCTGTTGGTCGCCGTTGATGACGCCCACTGGGCGGACGGCCTGTCCTTGCGCTACCTCGACTATCTCGCTCGCCGCGTGGTCGAGCTGCCGGTGCTCGTGGTCGTGGCGTCGCGTCCAGCCGAGCCGCACGGGGGGCCCGATCTGCTCGTGCGCATCGCTACCGAGGCCAGCAGCCACATCATCCAACCGTCGCCGCTGACAGAGGACGCGGTGGGGCGTCTCGTCGAGCGGCACCTCGACGGGCCAGCCGACCGCGAGTTCGTGCGGGCTTGCCATGACGCCACCGGCGGGATCCCGTTCCTGGTTCACCATCTCCTCGCGGCGCTGAGCGAGGACAAGGCCGTCTCGTCCGCGGAGTTCGCGCCGGCCGTCTTCACGACGGCGCCGGACACCGTCGCCCGCGCCACGCGGACGCGCCTGGCGTCCCTCCCCGCGGAGGGGGCCCGGCTTGCCGAGGCCGTCGCGGTCCTCGGCGACGACACCCAGTTGGTCATGGTCGCCGCGCTGGCAGAGACGGATGCGTCCCTTGCGGCGACGGCGTCCGATCAGCTCGCCGCGGTCGGGGTGTTGCGGCCGTCGCGGCCGCTTGCGTTCGCGCACCCGTTGTTGCGGTCGGTCGTCTACTCGAGCATCCCGACAGCCCGGCGCTCGGTCCAGCACCGCAGAGCCGCGGGCCTTCTCGCCGACGCTGGCGGCCCGCCCGATCGCGTTGCCGCGCAGCTGCTCGCCACCGAACCAGCGGGCGACATGTGGGTGGCCGCGACGCTCCGCGCCGGCGCGACGGCGGCGCTCGCCACCGGTGATCCCGCAACGGCGGGCACCTTCCTGCACCGGGCGCTCGCCGAACCGGCGCCCCCCGAGCTCCGCCCTCCTATACGAGCTAGGTGCTGCCGAGCAACGGTCGCAATCCCCCCAGCGCGATCGACCATCTCCGCGAGGCCTACGAGCTCGCGGGCGACGCGCGTCAGCGGGCGCAGATCCTTTGCGTGCTGATGCTGGCGCTGATGGGCGCGGGACGGTCCGAGGAGGTCGAGCCTCTCCTCGACCCCGCCATCGAGGCGGCTGCCGCGATCGACCCCGACCTCGCTCTCCAGCTCGAGGCCGAGGTGCTCTCGGTCGCCCGGCTCTCCGTGCGCAACCAGATCTGGAGCCGGGCACGCCTCGAACGATGGCGGGGGAAGACGCAGGCCCGGACGCCGGGCGAGCGGCTGCTGCTCGCCATCCTGTGCAACCAGGTCGCGCTCAGCGGCGGCACGGCCAGCGAGGCAGCCCGGTTGGCCGAGCACGCCCTCGGCGATGGTGTCCTGTTCAGCGAGCAGACCGCGGACGCGCAGCCGTTCTATTTCGCGACGTACGTGTTGGCCGGCGCGGGTCACTTCGACCGCGCCGCCGGCCTGCTCGGAACCGCTCGGGACGACGCCGTCACTCGAGGTTCCGCGCTCGGTTACGCGATGGCCTCGGTCTTCCGCTCATACGTCGAGTTCGCCGCCGGTCGCATCACGCAAGCCGAGGCGGAGGCAGCCGACGCGCTCCGAGCCGCTGGCGACGAGCACGTATGGCCCGCCGGGTTCCCCGCCTGTGTGGCCGCCATGATCGACGTGCTCGCGGTGCAAGGTCGAACCACCGAAGCCGAGCACCTGCTCCGGGATCACGACCTCGCCGGCTCGTTGCCCGACAGCCTTTCCCATCGGGCACTGCTCCACAGCCGTGGACAGCTCCGGCTGATCGCGGGGGACACCCAGCGCGCGCCGCGACGACTTCGACGAGTTCGATCGCCGCGAGGCGGCGTGGGCCACGATCAACCCGTGGCTCAACAACCACCGGCACGGTGCGACGGTCGCACTGGCCCGGCTCGGCCGCAGGGATGAGGCACGCGAGCGGGCCCACGCGGCGCTGGGAGCCGCCAAGCGGTGGGGTACGGACCACGCCGTGGGCCGGGCCCTGGTCGCGTTGGGAACGACCAGCCCAGCCGACGAAGCCGACGCCCACCTGTCCGGCGCGGTCGCGATCCTCGCCGCGTCGCCGGCCCGTCTCGACCATGCCGCCGCCCTGGTCGAGCTGGGCGCCGTGCGCCGCCGGTCGGGCGCGCGCAAGGCCGCAGAAACGGCCTTGCGCGACGGCCTCGACCTCGCAGCCCGTCTCGGCGCAGGCCTGCTCGTCGAGCGTGCCCGCGTCGAGCTCGTCGCCATGGGCCGACGCCCACGGCGCGCGGCGGTCACAGGTGTCGACGCCCTGACCGGCACCGAGCGACGCGTCGCCGATCTCGCCGCCGCCGGGATGACCAACCGCGACATCGCGCAGCCGCTGTTCGTCACCACCAGAACCGTGGAGATCCACCTCTCCGCTGCGTACCGCAAGCTCGGCATCGACTCCCGGAGCCGTCTGGCCGACGCTCTCTCGCCACCCCCGTAGGTCAGGCCGAGACAGCCGATCTCTTGGTGCGAGCCGGAAAGGTCTTTGGTCTCCGCCACGATGCCGGGTTCGGCCGACCAGCGCATGATCCGGCCATCGTCGCCCTCGCCTGCATCGTGGCCGGCACGCTCGTCGGCGGCCCGGTCAGCAACCTGGCCACCGCCCCCGACTTCGCCTCGACCATCATGATCGGCCCCGGCGTCGGCATCGACTACGCGCTGTTCATCGTCACCCGGTTCCGAGAGAATCGCCGTGCCGGACACGGCATCGAGGCGTCGACCGTCCTGGCGATCGACACCGCCGGCCGGGGCAGTGCTGTTGGCCGGCACCACCGTGGTCATCTCCTTGATGGGCATGCTCGTCATGCGGCTCGACTTCGTGTCGGGCCTGGCCATCGGCGCCGCCGTCGTCGTGGCGATGACGCTCGCGGCCTCGCTGACCCTCCTGCCGGCCCTGCTCGGGTTCGTCGGCGACCGGGTCGAGATCACCCGGTGGCGGGGTCTGATCATCGCCGCGCTAGCTGCTATCGCCCTGATTGGCACGGGCCTCGGGCTCCCGGCGCTGCTGCTGGGTGGCCCCGACCACCGCCCCCCAAGACGAGGCCACCACCGAGCTCGTCGATCGTCTGCGCCACGGCATCTTCCCTGCCGCCACCGCAGGCACCGGCCTCGACGTGGCCGTGACCGGCACCGTCGCCATCTAACGTCGACTTCACGAACTACCTGTACGCGCGGCTCCCGTACTTCTTCGCGGCCGTGCTGGGCCTGTCGTTCCTGCTGCTGATGACGGTGTTCCGGTCGCTGCTGGTGCCGCTCAAGGCCGTGGTCATGAACCTGCTGTCGATCGGCGCCGCCTACGGCATCGCCCTGGCCGTGTTCCAGTGGGGCTGGGGTGGCGGCCTCCTCGACATCCACGGCGCACCCATCGAGCCGTCGTACCCATGATCCTCTTCGCCATCGTCTTCGCGCCCGCTGGCGATGGAGCGAAAGGCAATGTCCGGCGTTTCGTGCCAGTGCACCTGCCGCATCACCGCGTGGCTCGCCCTATGGGGCGGACGACCAGCCACACCGTTTCCACGGGTCCCGACAGGCTGCCGCCATTTTTCCGCCATAGGAGGCGCGGAATGGGTTCCAGCGGACGCCAGCCGGTGCTGTGTAGGCCGCAAAGCACCTGGTAGCAGGGTCGCAGTCCCGTTCGGGACGCAGAGGTCGGGAGTTCAAATCTCCCCCACC
>OCZV010000056.1_pt1 | contig 40718 bp, 44 predicted proteins | sample 1539051 | NCBI WGS metagenome assembly OCZV01 (sample SAMEA3113581, study PRJEB22503) | soil metagenome
AAGGTCACGGTGGCCACGGCATGGACCAACGAGAACAGCAGCCCGGAGATGGCGCCGATGGCCAGCCCCGCCACCGGCCCCCAGTTGATGGCCCCCCAGGCCCCCATCACCGTGCCGGTGATCATGAGGCCCTCGAGGCCGATGTTCACGATGCCCGACCGCTCGCTGAACAGCCCGCCCAGCCCGGTCAGGTAGATGATCGTGAAGTAGGACAGTCCGATGGCGATGGCGGCCCCCAGGTCAAGCAGCGGCACGCGACTCCCCCTCCTCTTCGCGGATCACCTCGGCCTGCCGGCGGAGCTGGACCCGACGAGCGATCTCGTACGCCACCACCACCGAGAGGATCAGGAGGCCCTCCATGATCACCGTGATCTCGCGGGGCAGGTCGGTGGCCACGGCGATCCCGTCCTCGCCCCGGAACAGGATCCCGAACAGCAGCGCGGCCAGCACGATGCCCACCGGATGATTGCGGCCCAGGAAGGCCACGGCGATCCCGGTGAACCCCAGGGTGGTCTCGTAGTTCACGCCGAAGAACCCAGCGTCGCCGAGCAGGTAGTTCAGCCCGACGAATCCAGCCAGGGCGCCGGAGATCAGGAACACCCTGAGCTGGACGGCGCCGATGCCGATCCCCCCGGCCTCGGCGGAGCCGGGTGAGGCGCCCACCGCGCGAGCCTCGTAGCCGAGCCGGGTTCGGTACAGGAGGAACCACACCGCGACAGATGCCAGGAGCGCCAGCGGGAAGAGCCACGTCAGGTGGGCGGACGCTGGGATCTGCTCCTCGAGGCCCAGCGCGGGAGCCAGCGGCGGCATCAGCGCGCTCTCCGAGAACCGATCGCTCCGGAGGTCGACGAACCCCGTGTCGGAGGTCCGCAGCGGATTGAGAAGGGCCCACGCCACCAGGCTGATGGCGATCCCGTTCATCATGATCGTGGTGACGACCTCGTGGGCGCCGGTCTTCACCTTGAGGATGGCCGGGACGAACGCCCAGATCATCGATCCGGCCACAGCGGCCAGGACCACCAGCGGCAGGTGGATCACCGCGGGGAGGTCGAGCCACACCGCCGCCCCCGTGGCGGTCATCATGCCCACGATGTACTGACCCTCGACCCCGATGTTGAACATGCCGGCCTTGAACGCCACGGCCACGGCCAGGGCCGAGAAGATCAGCGGCGTGGCCTGCTCCAGCACCCGGGCCACGTCCGAGACCCGCGCCGTGGAGAACTGCCACAGCGTCGAGTAGACGAAGCCAGGGCTCTCGCCGTACGCCAGGATGATGACGCTCCCGACGAGCCCGGCGAACAAAAAGGCCACGGCCACCGCGATCGACTGCACCAGGAGCTTCTGCGCCCACGGCCGGCGGATCCGGCGGTGGGGAGCGGGCGACGCCGACGGGGCCTCCGGTCGGGTGGCCACGGCCATCAGCCGGCCTCCTGGGCCACCCGTCCGCCCGTCATCCCGATGCCGAGCTCCGCCGGCGGCGCATCGGCCGCGTACTCGCCGGTGATCCGGCCCTCGTAGATCGTGACGATACGGTCGGAGAGTTCGTAGATCTCCTCGAGCTCCGCGGAGATGAGGAGCACCCCGGCCCCCAGCGCCTTCTGCTCCAGGATCTTCCGCCACACGAACTCGATGGCGCCGACGTCGAGCCCTCTGGTCGGCTGGTGCGCCACCACCAGGCGAGGGGTCTCCTCGAGCTCCCGGGCCAGGATCAGCTTCTGCTGATTCCCGCCCGACAGCGTGGCCGCCGGCACCTGGATCGAGCTGGCCCGAACGTCGAACTTCTTGATCAATCGAGCGGCCCATTCCTTGATCTTGCCGATCAGCAGGATCCCCAGGCCGCCGGCCACCTCCGGCTTCGACTGGCGGCCCAGGATCGAGTTCTCCCACAGCGACATGTCCAGCACCAGGCCTCGGTCGTGGCGGTCCTCGGGGATATAGGCCACCCCGAGGTTCCGGATGCCCCCGGTGCTCTGGCCGGCGACATCGCGGCCGTCGAGGAGGATCCGACCGGCGGACGGCGGCCGAAGCCCGATCAGCGCCTCCGCAAGCTCCCGCTGTCCGTTGCCCTCGACCCCGGCCACGCCGACGATCTCGCCGGAGCGCACCTCGAGGTCCACGCCCTTCACCAGGCCATCGACCTCGAGATCCTCGATCACCACCACCGCCTCGCCCACCTGGACATGCGGCTTCTCCAGCCGGAACAGCACCGGGCGGCCCACCATCATCTCGGCGAGCTGCTCCTTCGAGGTCTGGGCCGGCGTGGTCTCCCCCACGACCTTGCCCCGACGGAGAACCGTGATGCGGTCGGCGATGGCCAGCACCTCGTCGAGCTTGTGGCTGATGAACACCACGGTCTTGCCGTCGCCGCGGAGCTTGCGGAGGTTCTCGAACAGCTCCGCGGCCTCCGATGGGGTGAGCACGGCGGTGGGCTCGTCGAGGATCAGGAGGTCGACCCCTCGGTACAGCGCCTTCAGGATCTCCACCCGCTGCTCCTGGCCCACGGACAGGCCCTCCACAGGCACCGCCGGATCCACGGCGAACCCGTAGCTCCGGGCCAGCTCACCGATCCGCCCCGCGGCCTCATCGAAGTCGACCACGGCGCCGCCCTCGGCGCCCAGCACGATGTTCTCGGTCACCGTGAACCGGTCGACCAGGACGAAGTGCTGGTGGACCATCCCGATCCCGAGCGCGATGGCCTGCCGCGGGGAGTGGATCCGAGCCTCGGTGCCCCGGACCACGATCCGACCACCGTCGGGCGGGTACAGGCCGTACAGGACCCGCATCAGCGTCGACTTCCCAGCGCCGTTCTCCCCGACCAGGGCGTGGATCTCCCCCTCGCGCAGCTCCAGGTCGACCCGATCGTTGGCCACCACGCCGGGGAAGCGCTTGGTGATCTCCTCCATGACGACGAGCGGGGCGCCTGCGCGCCCCGCTTCGTCCTTCGTCTCGGTCCCGGTCTTCACCCTGGGCTAGCCCTGCGGCTCCTCCGGCACCGTGATCTCGCCGGCGATGATCGCCTCCTTGGCGGCGTCCATCTCGGCCCTGATCTCGTCGCTCAGCTCGGGGTTGCTGTCGGCGTAGTCGACGCCCTCCTCTGCCAGCCCGAAGACCTGGAACCCGGACTCGAACGCACCATCCACGACCTGCTGGATCGCGTCGAACACGGCAGTGTCGACCCGCTTCAGCATCGAGGTGAGGATGTGCTCCTGCTGCTCGGGGTTGTCGGCGAGCACCTCGTACTGGTCCGAGTCCACGCCGATCGCCCACTGGTCGGCGTCGGCGGCCGCCGCGAACAGCCCCAGCCCGGACTGCCCCGCGGCGTGGTAGATGATGTCGGCGCCGTCGTCGTACATCGAGGCGGATAGGGCCTCGCCTCGGGTGGGGTCGACGAACGCCTGCGTGGAGTCGCCGATGTACTCGACCAGGATCTCGCAGTCGGGACACACCGACTGGACGCCGGCCTCGTACCCGGCCTGGAACTTCTCGATCAGGCCGGTGCCCTCCTGGCCGCCCAGGAACCCCACGGTCTGCGTCTCGGTCTGCATCCCCGCTGCGATCCCGACCAGGTACGACCCCTCGTGCTCCTTGAACGTCAGGTCCGCGACGTTCGTGAGCTCCTCGTTGACGGCGTTGGCGAACCCGTCGACGATGGCGAAGCTCTGGTCCGGGTAGTCCGGGGCGATCTCCGCGATGCCCTCGGAGAACGCGAACCCCACGCCGATGATCAGGTCGTACCCCTGGTCGGCGAGGTTGACGATGTTCTCATCGCGGTTGGAGCCGGTCTGGTTGGCCTCCAGCAGATCGGTGTTCTCCTCCGAGACCAACCCCTCCTCGATGGCCTGCTGCAGACCGGCGTTGCCCGCGTCGTTGAAGGACTTGTCGCCGAGCCCCCCAACGTCCAGCGCGAGGCCGATTCGGACGTCGGCGGCTTCGCCGTCCTCTCCTCCGCCGCCGCCGGCATCGCCCTCCGGGGTGGCCCCCCCACAGGCCGCGGCGACGAGCGCCAGCAACGACACGGCCACGGCCAGCCTTCCGGGACGACTGATTCGCATGCTTCCCCCTCTCTTCCTTTGCGGTGCCTCCCTGGCCCGTCCAGGCGGCATTCTCCATCCCGCTCGCCAGGGGCGCAACGCCGACGGGCCGGCTCCGATCGGCGCGTAGGATGGGGCCCGCCATGCTGACCATGGTCGACCATCCGCTGGCGCAGCATCTCCTCACCTCGCTCCGGGACCGCGACACGCCGCCGCCGGTGTTCCGCACGCTGACCCGCCGTCTCACCCTCGCACTCGTGCTCGAAGCGACCAGGGACCTCCCCACAGCGCCCCGAAAGGTCGACACGCCCCTCGAGCCCGTTGAGGGCCGGGAGATCCCCACGCCGCTCGTGGCGATCCCGATCCTCCGGGCCGGCCTGGGGATGCTCGAGGCCGTGACCGACACCTTCCCGGGGGTCGCCGTCGGGTACATCGGGCTGGAGCGGGACGAGCGGACGCTCCAGCCGACGTCGTACTACGAGAAGCTCCCGAACCTCGCGGGGAACCACGCCCTACTCCTCGACCCGATGCTGGCCACCGGCGGCTCGGCGGTGCGGGCCTCGGCCTCGATCCTGTCCCGCGGCCCCGCATCCCTCCGGATGGTCTGCGTGGTGGCCGCGCCGGAGGGCGTCCGGGCCATGGAGGAGGCGCATCCCGACGTGCCGATCTTCGCAGCGGCCCTCGACCGAGAGCTGAACCAACGGGGCTACATCCTTCCCGGGCTGGGGGACTTCGGGGACCGTCTGTACGGTACCGAGCCCTGAGACCCGGCTAGTCCTCCAAGCCCTTGGCGATCAGGAAGCCCCGGGCCCGCTCCGCCAGCGGATAGCGGTCCACCAGCCGCCAGAACCTCGGCGAGTGCGAGGGCACCTCGAGGTGGGCCAGCTCGTGCATCACCACGTACTCGCGGACCCACGCCGGGTAGTCGGCCACGCGGTGAGAGATCCGGATCGAGCCATCCTCGGGGGTGCACGAGCCGTACCGGTCCCGCTGGTTGCTGACGAACCGGATGGAGCTCCAACGGAGCCGGCCTCCGAAGTGCTCGCGGTTCAGCCGGTCGGCCGTCGCCTGGAGCCCGCGACGGGCGCTGAGGCGCTCGGCCTGCTCTCGCTCTGTCAGGCGGGTCACCATCCGGTGGACCCACTGCCGCTCCTCCGTTCGGGAGAGGCCGGCCGGGAGCCGGACCACCACCCGGCCCTCTCGGTGCTCGGCGGTGATCGTCTTCCGTCGGCGAGGGCTCCGGACCACCTCGATCTTCATGGGTGGCCGAATCCTAGGAGCGGGGGCCGACATGGTCAAAACCGCAGGTCAGCGGCCCACCGGCTCAGGGCGAGTGGGGCTCAGTACTCGACGTCGATGCCCTTGATGGCCTGGGGCAGGGTGGCGAACAGGCTCTGGAGCTGCATCAGCTTCATCAGGTCGCCCTGGATCTTGAGCTTTCCGCTCATGTACGCCGCGGTGGCGTTCAGCTCGTTCTTCATCAAGGCGGCCGCGGTGTCGTAGTCCTGGATCAGGGTGGCCTCGGCCTCGGGGAGCTCCCCCACGCCCACCTCGGCCTGCCCGTCCTCGAGCCTGAAGTAGAACTTGGACTCCTGGGGGGTGGTCACGACCTGCTGGACCTTCACGGTCCTGCCCTGGGCCTGCTGCTGGAACGCATCGTTCGAGTTGAGGGCGGCCGTCACGGCGCCGGCCCACTCCTCGGAGAGGAACTTGATGGCCACGAGTCCTCCTTCCTCGTTGGATCTGGCTCGTAACCTACCAGGTGGTAAGTATCTCCCGCCGGCGCGGCGGGGGTCAATCCGAGCCGGTGCGGCGGCGGCTCCGGCCCCGGCCTCGCTGGCGGGCGCGGAACGCGTCGCGGAACGACACCACGTCTTCGCGGGCCCACACCCGCCCACCGGCCAGCTCCGCCAGCGGCTCGGGGAAGGCGCCACGCTTCACGTACGTGGCCACGCGGCGCTTGTCCCAGCCCATCATCTCGGCGGCCTCTGCCACGCCGACGAGCTTCGGCAGGACCTCGACGAAGACCACCGGCGGTCCGGACTCCCACGAGACCGCCGGCATCAGCGACAGGGCGGCCTTGTGCACGTTGCGAACGCACTCTCGGGCGTCCCGGCCGGTGACCTCGATCGGGTGTCCCTCCGCCACGGCGCGCCACCGGCCGTCGTGCTCCTGCCGCATCCGGAACGCCACCGACACGTTGACGGCATCATACGGAGGGTGGGTATGGGGTCAAGCCGCCGGCTTGGTGACCACCCACAGGTCCTCGGCGGGCCAGTCCCGGGCCCACCGCAGGGAGACGTAGTCCGTGTAGGTCGTGGTGGCGTTTGGGCGCGGGCGCAGGTGGATCAGCCGCTCCACCTCAAGGCCGCTGTCCCGGAAGAGGCCGACCCACTCGCCATACGGGAGCTGGAACTGGATCGTCTGCTCGTCCTCCTCGCTCCGCATCCCGAACCAGGGCGCGTGGAGGCGGGTGTCGACCCGTTCGGTCTTCGGGTTCCAGCACATGAACAGGAACGGGCTGGCGACGGAGAAGGCGAACCGGCCCCTGGGCCGGAGGACCCGGGCCACCTCGGGCACGGTCCGCTCGGGGTCGGCGAACCCCATGGCGCCGTGATCGGACAGCACGAGGTCGAAGGAGCCATCGCGGAAGGGGAGCTCCTCGGCGCTGCCGTGGACCAGGGGGATCGTCGCGGTGGCCTCGCGCGCGTGGCGCAGCTGTTCGCCGGAGAGATCGATCCCGACCGGGCGGGCGCCGTCCGCCGCCAGCGCGATCGACCACTGCGCGGCCCCGCAGCCGAGCTCGAGCACGTTCCGGCCGGCCACCTCGCCGAGCGCCCGGATCTCGGTCTCGGGGATCCGCCACACCCCCCAGGCCCGGGCCCTCTCGGTGAGACGCTCGCCGTGCTTGGCCTGGTAGCCGGCGGCCATGAAGTCCCAGGTCTTGCGGTTCTGCCGGACGTGCTTCGAGGGCACGGCCGCATCGTACGGGGTTGCCCGAATCGAACACCTGTTCTATCCTTGGATGCCCGTGCGCTGGGACAACCTCCGCCTCGACGTGGACCGGAAGGACGATCGGGTCACGATCCCCCTGTTCGAGCAGGGCGCGGTGGTCCGGACCTTCGACACGCCCGAGTTCAGGGGGATGACGTTCTACGAGGTCCAGGCGCGGTCGATCATCAACCGCGTCCCCGATGCCTCATACGTGCCGTTCCGCTGGTCCATCAATCCGTACCGAGGATGCAGCCATGCTTGTGATTACTGCATGGTCGGGGACACACCCATCCTCATGGCCAATGGGCGAACGAAGCCTATCGCCGACGTAAGGGTCGGGGATCAGATCTGTGGCACGGTCCGGCGGGGAACCTATCGCCACTATGCCAAGACCATGGTTCTGGCCCATTGGTCGACGATCAAACAGGCCTACCGGATCAAGCTTGAGGACGGCACGGAACTCGTCGCCAGCGCGGACCACCGCTTCCTGACCAACAGGGGCTGGAAGCACGTCACCGGAACCGAATGGGGAGCGGATACCCGACCCCACCTCACGACCAACAATAAGTTGATGGGAACGGGACGTTTCGCTCCGGGCCCCCAAGAGGAATCCGACTACCGACGCGGATACCTCTGCGGAATGGTCCGGGGAGATGGAAGCATCCATTGGAAGAAGTACACGCGGATGGATGGCACATCAGGTCTCACTGCCACTTTTCGGTTGGCTCTCGCAGACCTTGAGGCTCTGCGTCGCGCCCGCGAGTACCTGATGGGCTTCGAGGTCGATAGCCGAGAGTTTCTGTTTCAGGCCGCGTCCAAAACCAGGAGAGAACTGCACGCGATCAGTAGCAGCGGCCGGGTCAAGGTCGCAGTTGTCGAGGACCTCATAGCCTGGCCACCGAAGTCCTCAGTTGAATGGTCGAAGGGATTCCTTGCCGGCATCTTCGACGCTGAGGGTAGCTACAGTCGTGGCGTCCTTCGTTTTTCCAATACCGCCCTGGACATCCTCGGGGAGATCGCTTCCGCGCTCGACCGACTCGGCTTCGCTTCCCGACTCGAGGTTACGGGCAAACCAAATGGCCAGTGCACCATCCGAGTGCTCGGAGGGATCCGCGAGGCCCTTCGCTTCTTCCACACCGTCGACCCCGCCATCACCAGGAAACGGTCGATCGAGGGGCGGGCCATCAAGAGCAATGCCCGGCTAAGGGTCACATCCATCGAGCCCCTGGGCATCGACCTCCCGATGTACGACATCACCACGGGGACCGGCGATTTCATCGCCAACGGGGTCGTGTCCCACAATTGCTTCGCTCGGAAGACGCACACCTACCTGGACCTCGACTACGGCGAGGACTTCGACACCAAGGTGGTGGTGAAGGTCAACGCGCCGGAACTGCTGCGGAAGGAGCTGGCCGCCCCGAAGTGGAAGGGCGAGCACATCGCCATGGGCACGAACGTCGACACGTACCAGCGCGCCGAGGGGCGGTACCGGCTGATGCGCGGCATCCTCGAGGCGCTCCGCGACTTCGCCAACCCGTTCTCGATCCTGACGAAGGGCACGCTGATCCTCCGCGACCTCGACCTGCTCCGCGAGTGCGCCGAGGTGACGGACGTCGGCACGAACTTCTCCGTCGGCTCGGTCGACCCCGAGCTGTGGCGCGCCGTCGAGCCCGGCACGCCAGCGCCGACCCGCCGCCTGGACGCGGTCCGAAAGCTGAACGAGGCCGGGATCGCCTGTGGCGTCCTGATGGCGCCCATCATCCCGTTCCTCTCCGACTCCGACGAGGCCATGGAGGAGACCGTCCGGGCCATCGCCGCGTCCGGCGCCACGCACGTGATGCCGATCGTCCTTCACCTCCGCAAGGGCGGCGCCCGCGAGTGGTGGATGCGATGGCTCCGCCAGCACCGGCCGGACCTGGTGCCGGAGTACCGGGAGCTGTACGGCGACCGGGCCTACGCGCCCAAGGAGTTCCAGCAGCAGATCGCCGAGCGGGTTCACTCACTGGCCCGACGGTTCCGGGTCGGCGCGGCAGAGGGACCCCGGCGGGCCAGGCGGATCGCCGCACCCGCTCCGGAGCCCGAGCAGCTCGCGCTGCCCGAGCCGGCTCAGCGCGCCAGATAGCCCTCGATCCGGGTGAGGAGCGCGGACACGGCATCGTCGCCGTGCCCCTCCCCCAGCACGTCCATGATCGAGCGGTTCCCCAGCGCAGGGAACGGCACGGACGCGAACCGCTCGGGGTGAGGGATGCCCAGCCGGAGGATCCGATCGCGGACCGGGCCGGGCAGGTCGACCAGCTCGTGGTCCATGTGTCCTCATTGAGGTTTTCGGCCCGAGCGTGCCGATCCTTGACCGCTCAGCCGAGCCGCTCGGCGAGGTACCGCAGCCCCAGCGGATAGCGGTACTCGATCGCCCCGTGGCCCGCATCGAAGATCTCGAAGAACACCTCGGTCACGCCGACCCCGTCCAGGGCCCGACGGTACGCTTCGGCGCCGAGGTCGAGGAAGTACTCGTCGCGCTTCCCGGCGTCGATGTAGATGGCCCGCATCGAGCGGAGCGCCTCGGCGTGGTCCGGGACCATGCGCACCGGGTCGAGGGCCAGCCACCGCTCCCACACCTCGGGGATCAGCCGGCCCGTGGCCGGGTCGTACGGCAACCGGACGGTGCCGTCGGGATCGGCCGAGTAGCACGCCGCCATGCACCAGTCGTTCATCAGATGGTCGTCCCACTCCTTCGAGAAGGCCGGCCGGCTCCGGAAGTCCTCCCAGAACCGCTGGTACGAACCCCCGTACTCGTCGCGGAGCACGCGTGCCGACCGCCGGAAGTCGGGGAGGTAGCACGCCTCGAAGAGGGCGTCGCCGGCGTGGGTGGCCAGACCGCCGAACAGGTCTTCGCGCAGCATCGGCACGACCATGGCCCCGTAGCCGCCGCTGGACTTCCCGGCGATCCCGCGGTGGTCTCGCTCGGCCATCGTTCGGTATCGGGCGTCCACCCACGGGACCACCTCGTCGCACAGATAGGTCAGGTAGTTGCCGGTTCCGGGCGAGTCGAGGAACTGGCTGCCACCGAGCGAGGTCCAGCAGTCGACCCATACCACGATGCAGGGTGGGATCTCACCCGAAGCGATCCCGCGGTCGGCCAGCTCCGGGAAGGTGGGGCGCATCGGTGGCCGGTTCCGCCACATGTCGAGCTGGCCGGTGAGCCCCTGGATCATGTAGATGGTCGGGTAGCGCCGTTCGGCCTCCTCGTCGTAGTCGGGCGGGACATACACCCACAACGGGCGGCGATGTGGGTCGCCGAGCGGGTTCCCGCGGAGCGCCTCGCTCTCCAGGACGTGTTCGTCGAACCGGCCGGCGGGCTCACGCGACCAGGGGTCCATATCGAACTCCTCTCAGCGTCGGGTCCGCCGCTCCCGCTGCCAGCACGCCGTGTGCCAGTGACGGCGGAGGCTCGGATCGTGGTTCGGGACCACGACGAGGTGCACGGTGCCGGGCCGGATCTCCTGGTCGCACCCCGGGCACCGGTAGGGGCGGTCACCGGTCACCTGGCGCACGGTGACGCCCTCGGCATGCGCCCACGCCGGCGCGCTGCTTCCGGTCTGTCGAGGCGACGGCGGTCCGGCGCGTTCGCGAGCGGCACGGTGTCGTCGTGGCACCCGGCCATTATGCTGAGGCGCCGTGTCTCAGGAGAGCTCCCCCGATCTCGACGAGTTCCGGCATCGCGGTGACGGCCGGTTCCCCGGGGCGCTGGGCGTCGAGGTGGCCGAGGTCGAGCGGGGCCGGACCCGTATGCTCCTCCAGATCCGCGACCATCACCTCGCCCCCAACGGCTACCTGCACGCCGGTGTGGTGATGGGGCTGGCCGACACGGCATGCGGCTACGGCTGCGTGGCCAGCCTCCCCGACGGCGCGATCAACTTCGCCACGATCGAGGTCAAGACGAACTTCCTGGGCACGGCGCTCGAGGGGGAGCTCGAGTGCAAAGCCTGGCTGGTGCACGGGGGGCGGACCACCCAGGTCTGGGACGCCGAGGTCCGATCCGGCGACCTCAGGCTGGCGCTGTTCCGCTGCACCCAGCTGGTCCTGTACCCGCGCTGACTACAATTCGCGGAGCGAGGGACGGAGGGCTCGGCTCCTCCGATTAGCTCGCCCGGTCGAAGCGCCTTCCCGATGTTGCCCCCCCGTCGATCAGGAGACTAGGCTGGGCTTGTCCGGTTGGACCGGGCTGGGAGAAACGCATCGATTCCGGAGCTTCGCTCGGGTCTCCCCCCCAGGAGGCCGTCGTGCCCCCGGTCCCCAAGCCGTCCCTGCTCCGACGGGCTTGGCTCGGCTGGGCCGTTGCGGGGACCCTGATCGCGGCGGCGGCCGGCCTGAGCTATTGGCTGGTCACCAACACCGAGCGCCTGTCCGACGAGGTGCGCCAGCGTCGCGACGCAGTCGAGATCGCCGAGCGGCGGGTGACCCGTCTCCAGATCCGGATTGCCGCGTTGACGGAGGATCAGCAGCAGGCTCGGAAGACCGCCCGGGAGTGCCTCCAGGCAGCGGAAGACGGCCGGGCGTACACGGAGCTTGTGGACGAGGCCTTCGGCCTAGTCCGAGCTCAGAGCTTCGACCGGGGGGAGGCCACGGCCGAGCGGGCGGACCGGTTCCGCCGGGACAGCAACCGGTCCCTCCGCCAGTGTCGAGGCACCTCGGCGGGGACCTGACGTGCGCTTCCTCCGCAGACCGTTGGTCGCCTGGCTGGTGACCGGAGCGGTCATGGCCGGCGGCAGCGTCGCCGTGGCCGCCGCAACGGCGGACCGGACGCGAGTGGCAGGGGAACTCGAGGACGTCGAACTGCGGCTCGACATCCTGCGGGGCCGGATCGTGGAGATGGAGGCTCGGGAGTCAGGTCTGGAACAGGAGGTGGACCGGCTGTCCGATGGGATCGGCCGCTGCGTTTCGAGGATCGATCTCCGGGTCCAGGTGAACAACCGGTTGGCCCAGGACCTCAAGAGGGCCACGTTCACGAGTCTCTCGCAACTGGATCCGTACGTGGCCCGCGTCGAGCACCTGCACCGCCTCAGCCGTCAGGACCTGAGGGCCTGTGAGCAGGCGATCGGATGATCTTCGGCGCTCGGGGAGGAGGACCGGTGAGAGGAGAAGACGGAGAGAGCCGCGGAGACACGTCGGAGGTCAAGGCCCCGATCCCGGCCGCTGGGGCCGTCGGGCCGGTCAAGTCTCCACGACGTCCCCGGTCGCTCTTGGGGTGGCTCGTGGCAGCAGTAACTTGGGCCGTGGTGGCCTCGGTGGTAGCCGCGATCCTGTTCGCCGGGCGGGGAGACCTCAACGGCGAGGTCGAGCGGTTGCGGCAGGACGTTGCCACTCAGCGAGGGCGCCTCGACGTCAGGGGGGAGCAGCTCGAGGAGGCCGAGGGCGAGGCCGCCCGCCTCTCGGCGGAGATGGAGGAGTGCCGGGAGGCGAGCCGGGCCAGCCAGCGGGCCCTGCGTCTGTGGGAGGACTTCGTCATATCCGCAAGAGGTCGACAGGGGTTCGAGACGATCCGGGCGTTCATCCGGCTCCAAGACTTCCGGCGAGAGTGGGGCCGAACGGCCAAAGCGTGCGTCGGCGAGGGTGCAGAGGTGTTCTTCTCTACCGCCCCAGGATGAACCGGGCCGCGGCCTCGCCGAGGGCCGTGCCGGTGCCCTCGTCGTCCCGTTTCTGACCTCGAACCCGGAACGAGTGGTCGCCGCCCTCGATGCGATGGAGCGTGGCCCGCTTTCCGAGGCGGCCCAGCACTCCCTCGAGGAGGTCCCACCGGGCGAACGGGTCCGCGGTGCCCTGGAGCCACAGCATCGGGATGCGGATCCGTCCGAGGTGCTCGTCGCGGAGCCGGTCCGGCTTGCCCGGCGGATGGAGCGGGTACCCCACGAACACGAGGCCGGCCGCATCGAGGTCGCCATCGGCCACCATCATCGACGCGATCCGTCCGCCCATCGACTTGCCGCCGGCCCAGACCGGTTCGCCGAGCTCGACGCCGCGAGCGAACGCCGCGGTCCAAGCCGTGCGAAGCAGCGGCTCCCGGTCGGGGCTTCGCCTCCCGGCCTCTGAGTAGAGGAAATTGAACCGGAGGCACGTCACGCCGGCCGCCGCCAGGCCGGCGGCGAACCCGTCGAGGAAGGGGTTGCGCAGGGTGCCGCCAGCGCCGTGGGCCAGGACCAGGATCGGCCCCCCACCGGAGCCGTCCTGGACGGCGGAGATCCGGCCGTGGTCCGTCTCGATGGCCCGGCTCGGCATGGAGCCCCGAGCCTACCGGGGATCCTCGAGACCGGCGAGGATCCGTCGCTCGATCTCCCCGGCCCGGCCGTCCTCCACCTTCCCTCCCAGTGCGTCCCGCACGTAGAACACGTCGACCACGCGCTCGCCGTACGTGGCGACCGTGGCCAGACGGACGTCGAGCCCCAGCCGCTCCATCGCCCGGGCCAGGTCGAACAACAGCCCGATCCGGTCGACGGTCTCCACCTCGATCACGGTGGCGAACGCCGACGCGTCGTTCAGCACGCGAACATGGTTCGGCACCTCGCTCGAGGGCGGCGGGTAGTGCCGGCGCTTCTCGGCTACCCGGTGCTCCAGCGTGACCCGGCCCTCCAGGGAGCGCCGAAGGGTCCGCCGGAACCGCCGCCATCGTTCCTCTTCGACATCGCCATGGAAGGCCGGCGTCACATCGAACAGGTCGATCGCCGTGCCGTCCTCGGTGGTGAACGCCCTCGCGGAGATGATCGCCAGGCCCTCGAGCGACAGGCTCCCGGCGATCCTGGCCAGGAGGCCGGGGCGATCAGCGGCCACCACCGTGACCTGGTGCGTTCCCGGCCGGTCGCCGGGGATCGCGATCGACCGCACCTCGGCGGCGCCGAGCGACGGGGCGACCAGCCGGAAGTGCGCCGCCGCCGTGCCCGGTGCGACGGAGGTCAGATACGCGCGAGGAAGGCGGGCCAGGTAGCGCTCCACGGCCTCGGCCGGCTCGCCGGCCAGCAGGTCCCGAACCTCCGCCCGGCGGCCCTCGAGCAGCGCCGCGCGGTCCGGTCCCATGTCCCCGGCCTCGAGGACATGTCGGACCTTCGCCCCCAGCTCCCGGACCAAGGCCAGCCGCCAGGGCGAGGCGGCATGCGGGCCGGTGGCCTCGGCGTCCGCGAGCGTGAGCACCTCCAGCATGGCCAGCCGCCGCGGCTCCTCGATCCGAGCCGCCACGTCGAGCACGAGGTTTTCGTCGGAGAGATCCCTCCGCACCGCTGTGTCGGACAGCAGGAGGTGATGCCGGACCAGGAACAGGACGTCGTGGCGGGTAGCCGGCTCGACGCCGATCCGCTCGAGCGCACGGGCGGCGACGTCCGCACCCACCTCGACGTGCCGGCCCCGGCCGATCTTCCCGATGTCGTGGAGGAACGCGCCGAGCAATACCGGGTCGGGCTCCTCGATCTCCCCGGCCGCCGCGGGGACCTCGGCGCGCCGGCCCGCGAGCAGGTCCGCGGCCACCGCCGTCGCCTCGAGGAGATGCACGTCGACGGTGAATCGGTGGTACGGGTCGCGCTGGGGCCGGCACCGCACCGCCTCCCACTCGGGGAGGAACCGTCCCAGCAAGTCGGCCCGGTCCATGGCCTCGAGGGCCCGACGGCCCGCCGGCCCGGCCGCCAGGATCTCCAGGAAAGCACGGCGGGTCCGTTCGGCCCACGGGAACGGTCCGTCGCCCAGCTCCGCGGCCTCGATCGCATCGAGCGCCGCCGGCCCGAGCGGCGCGCCTGCCGTGGCAGAGGCGGCGAACGCCTCCATCACGTCCTCCGACGTGGCCACCTCGCCGACCTCGACCATCCGGTCGCGTGACGCCAGCACGCGGTCCCGGACGTGCTCCACCAGCCGGGCGTGGCCGAACAGCGCCCGCATCAACGCATCGGGTGCGGCCAGCCCCTCCGTGGCCTCGAAGCCGAACGCGGAGGCGAGCGCGGGCTGGTGCTCGAGGAACAGCCGATCGGTCCGGCGGCCGGTCTCGAGGTGCAGGGCGCTCCGCACACGCACCAGGAACTCCTCGGCGGCGTCGAGCGCGCCGGCCTCGGTTGGGCGAACCGCAGCCTCCTCCGAGACCCGACCGGCCCACCCGATCGCGTGGAGGTCGCGCAGCCCTCCGGAGCCCTCCTTCAGATCCGGCTCCAGGTCGGTCGAGCAGGCGGGGAAGCGCGCGGCCCGGGCCTCGACGTCCTCCCGGAGCCGATCGAGGAATGGACCTCCTGCGAGCCGAGGCCGCAGCCGGTCCTGGAGCCTTTGGACCAGGGCCACCTCACCCCACAGCAGGCGGGCCTCCAGGAGCGAACACGCCACATCGACCCGCTCGGCTGCCAGCGACACGCATTCGTCCACGGTCCGGATGGCGTGACCGAGGTCCAGGCCGGCGTCCCAGAACGGGTAGAAGAGCTGCTCGGCCGCGCCGACCTCCCGGCTGCTCCGTCGATCTCCGTGGAGCACCAGGAGGTCGACGTCGGAGCGGGGGAGCAGCAGGCGCCGCCCGTACCCTCCCACCGCCACGACCGCGCCCCCTGGGCCGAGGCCCTCGGCCAGTGCCCGGACGGCGTCGTCCACGAGATCGGATCGCCGGCGTGCCGACCATCGCCCGTGGTGCCCCGGCGCGTAGGCCCGCTCCAGGGCCGCGAGCGCCCGGACCAGGCGATCGACCGGCGCCTCGGGCCGCTCAGATCGCGTCGGGCCCCATCTCCCCGGTGCGGATCCGCCACACCTGGTCGACCGGTGTGACGAAGACCTTGCCGTCACCGATCTTGCCGGTCCGCGCGGTCTTGAGGATGGCGTCGACCACCGGCTGGACCTGGTCCTCCTCGGCCAGGACCTCCACCTTCACCTTCGGGACGAAGTCGACCTGGTATTCGGCCCCCCGGTACACCTCGGTGTGGCCACGCTGGCGCCCGAACCCCTGCACCTCTGTCACCGTGAGCCCGTTGACCCCGATGCTGCGCAGGGCCTCCTTGACCTCGTCGAGCTTGAACGGCTTGACGATCGCCGTGACGAGCTTCACCGAACCGCCTCCTTCTCTCGCGCCGCCTCCGGCACCGCGACGGTCGACGACGCGGAGCCGCCCCGCTCGCCGAACGTATACCCGACCTCGGCGTGCTGCGACAGGTCGAGGCCGTCGATCTCCTCGTCCTCGCGCACCCGGACTCCCACCACGGCGTCGATCGCCTTGAGGATCGCCCACGTCGCCGCGAAGGAGAACGCGATCGTGGCGGCCACGGCCACGACCTGCGTGCCGAGCAGGCCGAGGCTCCCCTCGATCCCGTTGACGGCCGCCGTGGCCAGGATCCCCGTGAGCAGCGCGCCGACGATGCCGCCGACGAGGTGGACCCCGACGACGTCGAGAGAGTCGTCGTAGCCGAGGCGCGGCTTCAGATCCACCGCCAGGAAGCACACCATCCCCGCGGCGAGCCCGATCAGGATGGCCGCCCACGGCTCCACGAACCCGGCCGCCGGCGTAATGGCCACCAGGCCTGCCACAGCCCCGGTGGCGGCGCCGACCGTGGTGGGACGCCGGTGCCGGGCCCGCTCGGGGAGCAGCCACCCGAGGATGGCCGCGCCCGCGGCGACGTGCGTGTTGACCAGCGCCGCCGCGGCAAGGCCGCCGGCGGACAGCGCCGAGCCCGCGTTGAAGCCGAACCAACCGAACCACAGGATCGCCGCGCCCGTGACGACCATCGGCACGTTGTGCGGTACGAAGGCCTCGGTCCCGTGGCCCCGGCGCCGGCCCAGCACCACGATGGCCGCCAGTGCGGCAGCGCCGGCATTGACGTGGACCACCGTGCCGCCGGCGAAGTCGACCGCTCCCAGGCGTCCCAGCCAGCCGCCGCCCCACACCCAGTGGGCCAGCGGCGCGTACACCAGCACCGACCACGCGCCGAGGAACAGGACCGTCGCGGAGAACCGCAGGCGCTCGGCCGCGGCGCCGGTGATCAGCGCGGGCGTGATGACCGCGAACATCATCTGGTAGGCGGCGAAGGCCAGGTGCGGGGTCGTGGTCGCGTACGAGGCGCTGGGGGCCTGGCCCACCCCCCTGAAGCCGATGAAGTCGAGGCCCCCGATCAGCCCGCCGATCGAGGGCCCGAACGACAGCGTGTACCCGACCAGCACCCACAGGACCGAGACGATCCCGAGCGCGATCAGCGACTGCATGATCGTGCCGAGGACGTTCTTGGTCCGGACCAGCCCGCCGTAGAAGAGCGCCAGGCCGGGAGTCATGAACATCACCAGCGCGGTAGACGTTAGGAGCCAGGCCGTGTCGCCGGCATCGACCTCGGGCATGTCCCCTCCTCCCGTTTTGGACGACACGGTTGTAGGGGACGGACGTTTCCGCCTGATTGCCGCCGTGTTTCGCGACGGTTAATTCGCCGCGCTATTCGACGACGAGGTTCTCGACGTTGGCCTCGACTCCGGAGAGCTCCAGTAGGCGGCGGACCTGCTCGCTCGGCCGCACGACTCGAAGGGTGCCCGATCGTCCAAGGCCCATGCACGCCTGGATCAGCGCTCGGACGCCGCCGCTGTCCATGAACGTCACCCCCGAGAGATCGAGGGTGATGTCACCCGGCGTGCGGCACAGCTCGTCGAGGAGCTCGGGCAGGCTGCCGGCGGAGGGGACCCCGAACGACCCGGAGACCCGGTAGGCCCGGGGCCGGTCGAGCGGCTCGATGACGAACGGGACCTCGGCCACCAGGGATACCTACGACGCGGCGGCCTTGCGGCGCCGGGCCTGCGTCTTCTTCTTCGGGGGCGCCTTCTTGGTCTGTTCGACGCTCTGCTTCAGGGCTTCCATGAGGTCGACGACCTTCGACGGTTCCGGGGCCTCGATGACCTCGATCTCCTCGCCGGCCACCTTCTTCTCCACGATCTCGAGCAGCGCCTCGCGGTACTCGTCGCGGTACGCCGTCGGGTCGAACGACTCGCTGAGATTCTCGATGAGGCTCTCGGCCATCTGGAGCTCACGGTCGGAGACCTTGACTTCCTTCTCCAGGCCCGGGAGGTCGGCCTCGCGGATCTCGTCCGGCCAGAACATCGTGTCGAGCACCAGCACGTCGTCCATCAGCCGCACCGCGGCCAGGTGCTCCTTGTCGCGGAAGGAGACCTTGGCGATGCCGACCTTGTCGCCCTCGCGCAGGGAGTCGCGCAGGAGCTGATAGGCCTTGACCCCGGCCTCTTCCGGCCCGAGGTAGTACGTCTTCTTGTAGTAGATCGGGTCGATCTCGGAGCGGTCGACGAACTGAGCGATGTCGATCGTCCGGGTCGACTCGACGGGCACCGCCTCGAAGTCCTCGTCGTCGAGGATCACGTACCGGTCCTTCTCGTACTCGTACCCCTTGACGATCTCGTCGAACGGGACCTCCTGGCCGTCCGTCGAGCAGACCCGCTGGTACTTGATCCTGCCGTGGTCCTTCTCGTGCAGCTGGTTGAACCGCAGGGTCTTCTCCTCCGTGGCCGTGTACACGCGGACCGGGATCGACACCAGGCCGAAGGAGATGGCGCCCCTCCACATCGTCTTCATGGGAACCTCCAGAGCCGGTCGGAGCCTCGATTGTATCGCTGGGGGGACGCGAAGCCCCCCGAACTCGATACCCTCGGCCCATGCCGTCCAAGCGCCGCCGGGGCCCCGCCTTCACCATCGAGACGCCCCAGCCGCTCCCCGCCGAGCGCGACGGCGAGCACTGGTGGATGGAGGTCGACGGCCGGCGACTCAGGCTGACCAACCTGGACAAGGTGTTCTGGCCGCAGGAGGGCTACACCAAGGGCGACCTGCTTGCCTACTACTGGAACGTCCGGGACCTGATCCTCCCCTACCTCCGGGACCGTCCCCTCACCCGCAAGCGCATGCCCGACGGGATCGAGGGGCCGTACTTCTACGAGAAGAACGCGCCCGCGCACACCCCCGACTGGATGCCCCGCTGCCGGGTGGAGAGCGAGGAGGACGAGGCCCGGACGGGGTTCAACGACTTCCTGGTGGCCAACGAGCCGGCCGACCTCCTGTTCGTGGTCAGCACCGGAGCGATCGAGTTCCATCCGCTCCACGCCCGCTGCGAGTCGATCGACCACCCTGACTACCTCTTCTTCGACCTCGACCCGATGGGCCAGGCCAGCTTCGAGGACGTCCTGGTGGTGGCCCGGCACATCCACGTGGCCCTGGAGCACCTCGGGCTGCCGGCCTATGCCAAGACCTCGGGTGCCACCGGCGTGCAGATCTACGTGGGGGTGGACCCGAGACCGACCCACGACGAGGTTCGGGCGTTCGTCGGAGCGATCGGCCAGGCGGTCCGGGGGGTCGATCCCGACCGGGTCACCATGGAGTACCAGGTCAGCAAGCGTGGCGACAAGGTGTTCATCGACCACAACATGAACCGCCGGGGCGCGAACATCTCGGCGGTGTACTGCGTGCGCCCCGAGCCGGGGGCCACGGTGTCCACGCCCCTGTCGTGGGAGGAGGTCGATGCGGGCCAGGTCCGGCCGCAGGACTTCACCCTGGCCAACGCCCACCAGCGGTTCGCGGAGGTGGGCGACCTCTTCGACGGGATGCTGACCAGCCCCGCCGACCCCCGCCCCGCCTTCGAGGCGTTGGGCATCCAGGTGACCGACCCGTCTCCGGTCGATCGGGCCAGCGGCGGGAACGGAACGGCAGCGGGCGGCGGCGGAGGGGCGACTGTGACGAGCTTGCCGCGGACGAGGAAGCGGTCAGAAGGTAGCGAGCGAGGAACCGGAACGACGAAGGTGTCTGAGGCCGCCGATCAGCGCGACGAGAAGCTGGCCGAGTACGAGCGGAAACGGCGGTTCGACGTCACGCCCGAGCCACCGCCCGAGGTGCGACCCGGGAACGACGAATTGTTCGTGATCCAGAAGCACGACGCCACCCGCCTGCACTACGACCTCCGGCTGGAGCACGACGGCGTGCTGGCGTCCTGGGCCGTGCCGCGGGGCCTGCCGACGAACACCGACGACAAGCGCCTGGCCGTGCACACCGAGGATCACCCGATCGAGTACGGCAGCTTCGAGGGATGGATCCCCGAGGGACAGTACGGCGCCGGGGAGGTCCGGATCTTCGACCGGGGGCGGTACGAATCCCTGGAGTGGAAGGACGACAAGGTCACGTTCCGGCTGGAGGGCCGGCGACATCGCGGCGAATACCACCTCGTGAAGACCAGCACCGACTGGCTGGTGTTCCTGTCGAAGCGTTCGGCCGGCGAGCAGCCCGATCCGCCCCCGATGTTCGCGCCGATGCTGGCCGAGGGCGGCCACCGCCCGTTCGACGACGACGGCTGGCGGTTCGAGCCGAAGCTCGACGGGATCCGAACGCTGGCCTACGTGGCCACCGACGGGACCCGGCTGGTCTCGCGGACCGGACGGGACCAGACTGCTATCTACCCCGAGCTCGACAACCTGGCCCGGTTCGTCAACGCCCTCCACGCCGTGATCGACGGCGAGATCGTGGCCGCCGACGAACGAGGTCGGCCGTCGTTCGAGCGGCTCCAGCAGCGGATGAACCTGTCGGCCCCCAAGGACATCGAGAAGGCCCGCCGCAAGGTCCCCGTGGTGCTGTTCGCCTTCGACCTGCTGTGGCTCGACGGGCGCGACCTGAGCCGCGAGCCCCTCGAGGAGCGGCGGCGGCTGCTCGAGGACGTCGTCACCGTCACGGGCTCGATTGCCACGACGTTCGTGGTGGACGGCGAGGGCACCTCGTTCTTCGAGTCGGCGAAACAGCTCGGGTTCGAGGGGATCGTGGCCAAGCGCCTGGGGAGCCCGTACGTCCCCGGCAGGCGGACCAAGGACTGGCGCAAGATCAAGGCCACCAACCAGCAGGACTGCCTGGTCCTGGGGTGGACGCCGGGGACCGGGTCGCGCGGGGCCACGTTCGGCGCGCTCCTGCTCGGCGCGTATCGTGACGGTGAGCTGATCTGGATCGGCCAGGTCGGGACCGGGTTCACCGATGGCATCCTGCGCGACCTCCTCAAGCGGCTGAGCGACCTGGAGCAGTCCGAGCCGCCGATCCACGACCCCGAGCTGGCGGCGGTGAAAGGGGCCCGGTGGGTCCGTCCCGAGCTCGTGTGCGAGGTCGAGTACCTCGAGATGACCCGGGTGGGGAAGCTCCGGGCGCCCTCGTTCAAGGGACTCCGCCCGGACAAGGCCCCGGCCGACTGCGTCCTCGAGCCCCCGGTCGGCTGAGCGCCGGCACGGCAACCGGCTCGATCCGGTCGAAGCTTGCATCTCGAGCCGAAGCCGGTATCCTTCCGCGCCGTCGTGCGGCTACCCGGCCACCGAACCCGGAGGGGTGCCCTCGGGCTCGCCCTCGCCTGCGCCGTCGTCCTGGCGATGCCCCGCCCGGGCTCGGCCGCCCCGACCCGGCTGGCTCCGTACCAGGGGGTGGGAGCGTGGATCGACATCTACGACGACCACGCCTGGAACCACCCGGTCAAAACGATGGAGAACCTCCGCCGCCGGGGCGTCCGGACGATCTACCTCCAGACGTGCCACTTCAACTGCGACGACGCCGTGTACCGGCCGACTCGGATGGCCCAGCTCCTCCGGGCCGCTCACCGGCAGGGCATCAGGGTGGTGTCCTGGTACCTCCCGGGGTTCCTCCGGCCGAAGCGGGACCTCCAGCGGTCGCTCGCGGCGATCCGGTTCCTCACCCGCGACGGCCACCGGTTCGACTCCTTCGCCCTCGACATCGAGGCGACGGAGGTCCGCGTGGCCGTCCGGAACCGCCGGCTGGTGGCCATGTCCCGACGGCTTCGCGAGGCCGTGGGGCGCCGCTACGGGCTCGGCGCGATCACGCCGCCGTGGTTCTTCTCGTGGCGTCCGTTCCCCTACCGGGCGCTCGCCCACCACTACGACGTGTTCCTGCCGATGAACTACTTCACGGTTCGAGGCGGGGGGCCGGCGGTGGCCCGCAGCCACACCCGTCGGAACATCCGGCTGATCCGCCGGGCGACCGGAGACCCCTCCTTCCCGATCCACGACATCGGGGGCCTGGCCGAGGACCTCGGCGGCCGGGAGGTTCGGGCGGTGGTCCGCACCGATCAGCGGCACGGCGTGCTGGGGACCAGTCTGTACGACGCGTTCACCTCAGGCCCCAAGGCCTGGCGCCAGCTCCGGATGCACTGAGGCCGGCGGACATTCCGGGCCCGACCCGATAGCATCGTCCGGCATGTCCTTGACCTCCATCCGCGTTCGGCTCCTGGCTGTCGTCGTGGCCGCCGCCGTGGCCTTCCCGCCGCTGGCGTCTCCGGCGGCGGCGGCGAGGGTGCGGCTGGGCGCCTACCGGGGCGTGGCGGCCTGGGTGGACATCTTCGACGACCTCGGGTGGGCCGATCCGGAGGGGACCGTGGCGGCCATCGCCGCCACGGGCGCCCGGACGCTGTTCCTGGAGACGTGCAACTACAACTGCAAGAACCACCTGTTCCGCCCCCAGATCATGTCCCGCTGGGTGGATGCCGCTCACGCGAACGGCCTGAAGATCGTGGCCTGGTACCTGCCAGACTTCGACAACCTGCATCTCGACCGGAAGCGCTCGCTGGCGGCGATCCGGTTCCAGAGCGCCACCGGACAGCGCTTCGACTCCTTCGCCCTCGACATCGAGGCCCGCATCGTCAACCCGGTGGAGCGGCGGAACACCCGCATCGTGGAGCTGTCGAGGCGGATCCGGAAGGCGGCCGGAGCCCGGTACCCGCTCGGGGCGATCACCCCTCCCTGGTTCTACAACTGGGGCGGGCCGTTCCCGTACGCGGAGCTGGACCGCTGGTACGACGTGTTCGTGCCGATGATCTACTTCGGCGCCCGGTCCTCGGGTGCCAAGGCGGCCCGACGGGCGCTGGTTCGCAACGTCGAGCAGATCGTGAACGGCACCGGCGACCCGAGGACCCGGATCCACGCGATCGGCGGCATCGCCGACGAGCTCAACGCGAAGGAGGTCCGGGCCTTCTCCGCCGCGGCCCGGAACCGCGGAGCCGTCGGCGTGAGCCTGTACGACCACTTCACTTCGGGGCCCGAGGATTACCCGGCCCTGACCGCGTTCCTGCGCTGACCCTGGCGGCCGCGATGGCCGTCGGACTAGGGTGGATACGTGAGCGAATCCCGTCCGGCCGAGGAGCGCGTTCTCCGGCGCAGCAAGTCCGACCGGGTGATCGCGGGGGTGTGCGGCGGCCTGGGACGCTACCTCGGCATCGATCCCGTCATGCTCCGGATCGCGTTCGTGCTCCTCGTGGTGACGGGAGGGTTCGGTGTCCTCCTGTATGTCGTCGCGTGGATCGCCATCCCCGAGCAGGCCGAAGGCGAGGATCTCGGCCCGGCGCCGGAGCCCCGCAGCGACCTGTGGTGGTTCGTGGGGGTCGGCCTGATCTGCCTCGGCGGGGTACTCCTGATCGACCGTCTGATCCCGTGGTTCGATCGCGTGATCGCCCCGCTGATCCTGGTGGCGGTGGGGGCGGCCGTGCTGTACCGCGGCACCAAGCGATGACCGAGCCGGCAACCCAGCCCGAGCCGCGGCCGCGAGGCTCGCTCGCCGGGATCGCCCTGGGGGCCCTGCTGATCCTGGCGGGGGGCGCGTGGCTGCTCCACACCCTCGACGTCGTCGAGGTCTCGCCCGATGTGGTCCTTCCCAGCGCCCTGATCGTCGTGGGGATCGTGCTGATCGCTGCGGCCCGGCGCAGCCGCCAGGGCGGTCTCATCGCCCTCGGCGTGATCTTGACGATCCTGTCGGCGCTCACGGCCTCGACCGATCTCGCCGGCGGCGTGGGGGATCGCCGGGTCGAGCTGAGCGGTGCCGAGCCGGTCCGGGATCAGGAGCTGGGGATCGGCCAGCTCGTGGTGGACCTCTCGGAGCTCGCTCCGGGCGGACCGGTGGCGGTCTCGGCCGAGGTCGGCATCGGCCAGCTCGAGGTGGAGCTGCCGCCGGACCTGCCGGTGCGGGTGCGGGCCACATCGGGGATCGGGGAGGTTGAAGTGTTCGAGGAGCAGGACGGCGGCTTCGGGTCCGAGGTGGACCACGTCGACGACGGGTTCGAGGGCGCGACCGCCTCGCTGGACCTGGAGCTGTCGGTCGGCATCGGGCAGGTCACGGTGACCCGATGATCGACCGGATCAATGTCGGCGCCGGGATCTTCTTTCTCCTGGCCGGGCTGGTGTTCCTCCTCGACGGCCTCGAGGTCGTCTCGGTCGGCACCGTGTGGCTGTGGCCCGTCCTGCTGATCGTCGCCGGTGTGGCACTCGTGCTGGCAGGACGGAACGGCCGGCGGGCCTAGCGCTCCGCGGCGAACGGCTCGAACCCGGCCTTGACCAGCAGGGCCCGGGCCTCCCGCTCCTCCATCCCCCGCCCGACCAGCTCGGCCAGGAGGCGAGCCGGCGCCGTCTGCCGCCCGCACCTCGGGCAGTACGCGAAGTGCGGCTCGATGGGAGCCTCGCACCACGGGCACGACCGGACGTCGACGCCCGGCGCGCCGTTCAGCCCGGTGTCGGCGAGCGCGTCGACGTAGCCCTTGGCGTAGTCCCACAGGAGGTAGTCCTCCTCCTTCGGCTCGAACGCCGGCTCGTGCATGCGCGGCTCGCCGGTCGAGAGCATGTGCTCGAGGCTCTCCTTGAGGAGCTCCCACCCGTAGTAGTGGTCGGATCCGCAGTCCGGGCAGGCGATCACCACGCCCTTGGTGCCCTGCGGCTCGAACACCCCGCGCATCGCCTCGAGGTCCTCGAGGTCCGCCCGGATGTTCTCGCGCTCCTCCCCCTCCAGGGGCTCGGGCGATTCCTCGTCGGCCATCAGTCCTCCAGCAGGAACGTCCGGAAGGCCTCGGCGTACTCCATGTCCTCGCTCTCTGCGATCGCCGCGGCCCATTCCCGGATCCGCGCGTCGACGTCGAAGTCACCCATATTGGCGATCTGGGTCGTGTGCGCCTCGAGCGCCTCGATCTTCCGCTCGATCGTGCTTCCGATATCGACCTTCGTGTCGGCCTCGCGGTGCTCGGTGGAGAGCCACAGCGCGGGCACCGTGAACGGCTCGAACCCCTCCTCGAGGAGCTCGGGGAACTGCGGGCGCGTCGGTGCGTCGCAGGCCACCACGGCCAGCACTGCCTCGCCGACCGCCCGATGATCGGGGTGGTTGATGTAGGAGCGGCCGGACCACAGAAGCGACGGGTCGGGAGCAACGATCACGTCCGGCCGAACCCGGCGCACCTCTCGGGTCACGGCCTTCCGCAGCTCGAGGTCGGGCTGGAGGGTGCCGTCGACGAAGCCGAGGAACCGGACCTCCTTCACCCCGAGCACGTCCGCGGCGGCCCGGAGCTCGTCGGCCCGGACTGCCGCGATCTCCTCCCGCCCGAGATCCGGACCGTTCCAGCCGGCCGAGCCGTCGGTGGCGCAGACGTAGTCGACCTCGGTCCCTGCCTCGGTCCACCGCGCGATCGTCCCACCGCACAGGAACTCGGCGTCGTCGGGATGGGCAAAGACCACCAGGGCCCGTTCGAAGTCCATCCCGTCTAGGGTATCGCGCGCCGCAGCGTCACCCGCGCTCGTGCTTGATGTCGGTTCCGCCGAGGACCGTGAGCGCGTCGATCCGAAGCTCGGGACCCTCCCCGCCCTCGGCCTTGTTCTCGATGCCGCCGAGGATCGGCGTGCCGCTGGTGGTCACCCGCCACCCCCTGGGGACCAGGATCTCCACGCCGCCGAGGATCGCCGTGACGTCCAGGACGGCTCCCTCCGGATGCAGCCGGGCGTTGCGGAGATCGATGGTCACCCCGCCGAACACGGCGGTGGCCGAGCCGCCCCGGAACGAGCTCGACCGGCTGACGACCTCGTGTCCGCCGAACACCGCCGTCGCCCGGACCAGGTCCTCAGCCGTTCCTTCCTCCCGGAGCACCTCGGGGCCGCGGCCGTGACGGAACAGGATCGCCACCCCCACGGCGATCAGGAGCGCCGGCCACAGCAGCGCGAACACCGACCCCGTCACCACGTCGGTGGTGAACAGCAGGAGCACCACGCCGACCCCGATCACGATGCCGGGGCCCAGGAGCGACCGGGGCCGGTCGAAGAGCTGGACAACCCCCAGCGCCACGATGGCCACGGGCCACCAGTCGCCGATCGCCTCGCCGGCCTCGAGGACGTCCGCCCGGTCGAGCAGGAACACCACGCCGAGGGCGATCAGCGCCAGGCCGAACAGCACCCTGCCGGGCTTCATCGCGAGCCCCCGAACCGGAACAGCACCCCGGCGATGGCGAACGACGCCAGCACCCACGCGCCGAGCAGCAGCAGCTGCGATCCGGCCTCGATGATGGGCAGCCCGGGGAACACCTTGGTCAGGTTCTCCACCTCGACGGCTTGCTGGTCCGTTGCTGTCGTCGTCACGCCACTCCTTCCCTCGCCACCTGCCGAAGCACCTCGTCGATCCAACTGATAGTGGCCCGAGCCCACACGCCAGCCCCGGTCATGCTGTCACAAGGGCCCCAGCCGGTTCATATTCCCGCGAACGCCCCACCGGCGCGAGGCCGAACGCCCCACCCCGGCGATGGCCCGGACTGACTATCCATCACCGCCCGGGCGGGGCCGATACACATGGCAGTCGATGGCCACACCCGATCGCGCGGCCCCCGCGCTCAAGCAGGACCATGCCCAGGCGTCCTCGGCCGGGTTCGCCCCCGGCATCGACCATGCCGACCCGTTCCGCGACGCGTTCGAGCACGCCATCGTGCCCATGGCCCTGATCGCGCCGGACGGGAAGTACCTCCGGGTCAACCGAGCGCTGTGCGAGCTCACCGGCCGGCCGGCCGAGGCGTTCGTGGGCACGTCGTGGCAGCTGGTCACGCATCCGGTCGACATCGACGTGGTGCTCGCCCACGAGCGCGCCGCGCTCGATGGCGGGCCCCCCGCGTTCCGTGCGGAGAGCCGTCTGGTCCGGCGGGATGGCGAGGTCGTGTGGACGGTCCAGAGCCGGGTCCTGACCTCGGATGCGGACGGCGGCCCGCTGTACTTCGTGGCCCAGTTCGAGGACATCACCGAACGAAAGCGGATGGAGGCGGCCTTGCGAGAGCGTGAGCGGTTCAGCCGCGACGTCCTCGACTCGCTGGTCGCTCCGACCGCCGTGCTGGACGCGGACGGCACCATCGTGGCCGTGAACCGGGCCTGGCGGCGGTTCGGGGAGCGCGGCGAGGCCGACCCGGGGACGACCGGCCCGGGGGCGAATTATCTGCAGGTGTGCGAGCGCGCCGGGTCGGTGGAGGCGCTGGCGGCCGCGGAGGGCATCCGGGCCATCCTCGGCGGCAACCGTGACGAGTTCGACATGGATTACCCGTGCCACCCGCCAGGCGCCGAGGGATGGTACAGCCTCCGGGTCACCCCGCTCTCCGGAGTGGACCACGGCGCCGTCGTGTGCCACATCGATATCAGCGATCGAAAGCGGTCCGAGACGCAGCTGATCGAGCAGGCCGTGGTCGATCCCCTCACGGGGCTGCCGAACCGGCGATCCTTCGTGGAGCGGTTGACGGAAGCGCAGGCGGGTCCGGCCGGGCGCGACCTGGCGGTGCTCTTCCTGGATCTCGATCGGTTCAAGGTCGTCAACGACAGCCTGGGGCACCAGTCCGGCGACCGGCTCCTGGCAGCGGTGGGTGCTCGCCTCCAGGAGGCGATCCGTCCGACCGACCTCGTGGCGAGGTTCGCCGGCGACGAGTTCGCGGTGTTGTGCCGGGGCGTGCGGAGCGAGGCGGAGAGCGTGGCGATCGCGGAGCGGCTCGCCAACGCTGTTTCGGTGCCGTTCAGCGTGGACGGTGACGACGTCTACGTGACGGCATCCACCGGGATCGCCCTCGCGGCCGAGGGCCTGTCCCCCGAGGACCTCCTGCGGGCCGCGGACACCGCGATGTACCGGGCCAAGCGATGGGCCCGGCCGCACCAGGTGTTCGACGAGGCGATGCGGGTGCGGTCGGCTGAGCGCCTGTCGATGGAGAGCGCGCTGCACCGCGCCCTCGAGCGGGGGGAGTTCCGCCTCCATTACCAGCCGGCCGTCTCGATCCTCGACGGCAGCGTCGTCGGGGTTGAGGCCCTGCTCCGCTGGGATCATCCCGAGCGCGGCTTGGTCCTTCCCGCCGAGTTCATTCCCGTCGCGGAGGACAGCGGGCTGATCGTTCCCATCGGCCGGTGGGTCCTCGAGGAGGCGTGCCGCCAGGCGGACCGGTGGCAGCGGTTCGGCCGCGAGACCTGGCTGTCACTGAACCTGTCGGCCCATCAGCTGACCGCGCCGGGCCTGGTGGAGGAGGTCGAGGCCGCCCTGGACACCACGTCGACCGACGCGGCGCGGCTCCACCTGGAGATCACCGAGAGCGCGCTCATGGCCGACACCGAGGGCGCGGCCCGAGTGATCCGGTCCCTGAAGCGGCTGGGGGTCCGGGTGTCGATCGACGACTTCGGCACGGGGTACTCATCGCTTTCGCACCTGAAGCGACTGGCCGTCGACACGCTCAAGATCGACCGCTCGTTCGTGGACGGGCTCGGCCGGGAGCCCGAGGACACCGCGATCGTCATGGCGGTCCTGGGGATGGCCCAGTCACTGGGTCTCTCCGTGGTGGCCGAGGGCGTGGAGACGGAGGAGCAGCTGGCGGCGCTGCGTGATCTGGGGTGCACCACGGCGCAGGGGTTCCTGTTCGCCCGGCCCCAGCCTCCGGACTCGGTCGGCCGGCTCCTGGCCGGCCGGACGGCCTAGGCGTCCTCGAACAGGCGCACCGAGCGCAGGCGGGCCTCGGTCCGCTCGATCTGGGCGGCTACCCACGCCGGCTCCTGCGGGCCGACCTCGTCCTCCCTCGGGAACAGGAACGTGTTCAGGTGCTCGTCGGAGCCGACCTGGAGTCCCATCGAGGCGGCGAACTCGCCGATGGCAAACTCCCAGGTGAACAGGCACGTGCCGTCCTCGCGAACCTGGAGCCAGTAGGTCAGATAGGGGCCGGTTCGGCGGACGAAGTGCCGAACGCCGCGGCTGTCGCGATCGAAGGTGAATCCGAACCGGGCCAGCGACTCCTCGAACGTCACGCCGGAACTGCCCGATCAGCCCCCGTGACCATGCGCGTTGCCGTTCCCCTTCCCGGGGAGCTCCTGGGCGGGAGGGGCCGAGCCCGCGTCCTTCCCTTTCGCCTTCGGCTGGGAAGCGGGCTCGCTCCCCTGGCCGTGCTTCGCGTGGCCCTTTCCCTTGCCCTGCCCGGGGCCGTCGCCGTCCATATTCTGATGGCCCTTGCCGTTCTTCTTCTCGTGGCCGGTGCTCTTGGTCGTGACCCCGCTCTCCTTGGCGACGGAGTCGCCGGGGTCACTGCCCGGCGGCTGGACATCATCGCCGGTCCCGGGCGACACGCCGCTATCCTCCTGGCCACCGCCCCCTTGGTCTCCCTCATCTTGACCGCCGCCGCCCTGGCCACCGCCCTGCTGGAGGTCGGTGGTGTCCGGGGGGGCCGTCTCGTCCACGGCCGGCGGCACGGCCGCCGTGACCGGCGGCTGAGCCGACGGGCCGGCCGCCGAGCCGCTCTCCGGCGCAGGGCCGGGGAGCACCTGGACCGGGGAGCCCACCACCTCGCGCACCAGCGGGGTCCGCGCGGGGACCACCGGCGAGCCGGGCAAGCCCCCGCTCCCAATCAGGGCCAGCGCGGCGAGGGACCCCAGGAGCAGGATCGACAGCAGGGCCGCGATCAGGGCCTGGAGCCTCGCGGTGGTCCCGGCCGGTTGGGAGGCAGCGTTGGACGCGCCGGCACCGGTGGCCGGCGTCATGCCGGGCTCCGACAAGGTCCCGCCGGGGCCGATCCGCTGCACCCGGAGAGGTTTCGCCTCCCCGAACGGCAGCCGCCCCGCGGGCGAGGAAGGTCCTTCGGTCCGGCGGAGGTCTCGGTACGGGTCAGTCACCGATCACGCCGCCTAATCGCATCGAGAGACTCTACCTTCTCCTGGCTCCTCGGTCCAACTCCACGGCGTCACGAGCGAGACGAACGATCTCGGCGACCTCACCGCGAGGCGGCGTCGGTGGTTCGACCGCGTCGATGGGGCCCGACCGGGCCCGGGCCAGCGCCCCGCGCGCCCTACCAACCTGGGTCCGCCAGTCCACGGCCGCGTTGGTGAGCATCGTGGTCGCCCTGGCAAGCTTGTGCTCCAGGGTCTGCTCCATGGCCCCGAAGACGGCGTCGAGCTCGGCCAGGCAGTCCCGAACGTCACTGACGCTACCGTACCTCGAGGCCAGCACGTACAGGGTCAGGAGGACCGGCAGGGCGCTCGAGTACGGCACGATGACGACGCCGTCGACGAACGCATCGGCGTGGGCCCGGCGGCACGCGGCGAAGGCCGGATCCGGCACGCACGCCACGGCGAAGGGTGTGGTCAGGGCGGGATCGAGGTAGCCCCGCACCTCGCGCGCCCGGCGGGTGACCTCCTCCTCGACGCGGCGGCACAGCGCCTGGCGCGCCTCGGGGTCCTGCTCTCGCTGGAGCTCGGCTAGCTCCCGGGCCGCGGTCCACTTCGAATCGATGGGCAGCCGGCGCCCGTCGGGGAGGGCCAGGGCGAACTCGACCCGCCTGCCGGCGACCGCGAAGTCTCGGACCAGCATCCCGGGCGGCAGCTGGGAGAGGGCCTCCTCGAGGAGGTTTTCGCCCGCCCGACCGCGGGCGCCGCCACCGGCCAGCACCGCCTCGAGCCGGCGGACCGCGGCCCATACCGGGGCTTCGGCCCGGGCCCGGGCGTCGGCACCAGCCCGCAGGCCCTCCACGAGCTCGCGGACCCGCCCGAGGTCGCCTCGGACCTCGCGGTCGTCGCCGCCCTGCCGGGCCACCGCGTCGGTCAGCCGGGCCAGCTCGGCACGCACCAGGCCGACCTCGCCGGAGGCGTCGGGGCGGCGCAGCGCCCAGATCAGCGCGATCACCGCGGCCGCCAGGAGCCCGGCCAGCACGATCTCCACCGTGGTCATCTCGTCACCCCCGGCCGAGGGTAGCCGGGGGGTCTGACACGAACGCGGTTCAGACGTCCGTCAGGCCCGTGATGCGCCTGAGCGGCGAGGACTCGGGCGCGTAGGCGGTGGGCCGGTCGCCGAACAGGTCCGGCACGCGCTCGGCCAGCTCCGCCGGCGTCCACCGGCGCTCCAGCTCGTGCTCCGCCACCGGCGTCCAGCCCCGGTACAGTTGAACCAGGCCGCCGGTGATCCCGAACACCTGCCCGGTGATCCCGGCGGCGGCGTCCGAGCACAGGTACACCACCAGCGGCGCCACGTTCTCCGGCGCCAGCGGATCGAACTCCCCTTCGGGAGTGCGCAGGTCGCCGAACGTCTTCTCGGTCATCCGGGTCCGGGCGCCGGGCGCGATGGCGTTCACCCGGACGCCGTACCGGGCCATCTCCATCGACACGATCTGGGTGAACGCGGCGATGCCGGCCTTGGCGGCCCCGTAGTTGGCCTGTCCGGGGATCCCCATGAGGCCGCTGGTGCTCGAGGTGTTGACGACGGCCCCGGCCACCTCGTCTCCGGCCTTCGACCGCTCCCGCCAGTGCGCGCACACGCGCTGTGTGCACAGGAACGTTCCGCGCAGGTGGACCTTGATCACCGCGTCCCACTCATCGGCGGTCATGTTGAAGATCATGCGGTCGCGAAGGATGCCGGCGTTGTTGACCAGCGCGTCGATCCGGCCCCAGGTGTCGAGCGCCGTATCGATCAGCGACGCCGCGCCGTCCGGCTCTGAGATGTCTTCGTGGTGGGCCACGGCCTCGCCGCCGACCGCCCGGATCTCCTCGACCACCTCGCTCGCCGGCCTGGGGTCGCGTCCGGTCCCGTCCCAGTCGCCCCCGACGTCGTTGACCACGACCCGGGCGCCTTCGGCCGCCGCAAGGCGGGCCTCGCCCCGCCCGATCCCTCGACCCGCCCCCGTCACCGCGACGATCTTCCCGTCGAGCACGCCAGAACGATACCCGCAACCCCACCTGCCGGTTCCCGTCGGGAGGTTCTCCTACCGTCGATCTGTGGGTTCCCCGCGTCACCGGGGCGCGGTAGGCTACCGGCCGTTCGGCCCACGGTGGGATGACGATGCTCGAGGTCGTACGACAGGCGGTGGAGGCGGCCCGCAAGGCCGGGGCCGACTACGCCGACGCCCGGTGGGTCCTGGAGGAGAACGAATCCATCACCGTGAAGAACGAGGAGATGGAGGGGATCGACCGATCCAGGTCCGATGGCATCGGCATCCGCGTCCTGGCCGGCGGGTTCTGGGGGTTCGCCGCCACGGCCCGGGGCGAGGACCCGGGCGAGGTGGAGCGGACCGCGGCCCTGGCCGTGGAGATCGCCCGGGCCGCATCGCGGCTGCCACGCGAGCCGGTGCGCCTGGCCGAGGTCGAGCCGGTCACCGACACGTGGGAGACAGCGGTGCAGGAGGACCCCTTCAATGTCTCGCTGGAGGAGAAGGTCTCGCTCCTCATGGAGGCGTCCCGGCGGATGCGCGCCGTGCCGGGGCTCTCGTTCGCCGAGGCGATGCTGGACTTCTACCGGAAGCGCTCCGCGCTGGCCACCTCGGAGGGCGCCGCCATCGAGCAGACCATCACCCATTCGGGCGGCGGGATCGAGGCCACGGCGATCGGCAACGGCGAGCTCCAGCGCCGGTCGTTCCCGAACTCGTTCCGGGGCCACATCGCCGCCGCCGGGTACGAGCACATCCGCGCCCTCGGGCTGCTCGAGGAGGCCGAGCGTGTGGCCACGGAGGCCGTCGAGCTCCTCTCGGCCAAGGACTGTCCGTCGGAGGAAACCACGCTGATCCTCGACGGCCCCCAGATGGTCCTCCAGGTCCACGAGTCGGTGGGCCACCCGATCGAGCTGGACCGGGTGCTCCGGATGGAGGAGGCTTACGCGGGAACCTCGTTCCTGGAGCCCGGCCATCGCGGGTCGCTCCGGTACGGCTCCGATCGGGTGAACATCACCGCCGACGCCACGCTCCGGGGCGGCCTGGGCACGTTCGGCTACGACGACGAGGGGGTCCCGGCCCGGCGCGTCCAGATCGTCGAGGACGGCCTGTTCCGCGACTTCATGTCGAGCCGGGAGACCGCGGCCGTCCTGGGGGAACGGTCGAACGGCACGATGCGGGCCGACGGATGGCAGAACCTCCCGCTGATCCGGATGACGAACGTCAGCCTGGAGCCCGGCGACGGGACCCTGGCCGAGCTCATCGGCAACACGAAGGACGGGATGTTCATGTCGACGAACACGTCGTGGTCGATCGACGACAAGCGGGTCAACTTCCAGTTCGGCTGTGAGATCGCCTGGCGCATCCGGGACGGGAAGCTGACCGAGATGTACCGCAACCCCAACTACACCGGGATCACCACCGAGTTCTGGGGCTCGTGCGATGCGGTGTGCGGACCGGAAGAGTGGACGGTGTGGGGCACCCCGAACTGCGGGAAGGGCCAGCCCGGCCAGGTGGCCAGGACCGGCCACGGGACATCGCCGGCCCGGTTCCGGAACGTCCGCGTGGGGGTGCGGTAGCGTGCCCGACCCGATCGGTTCGGAGCAGATCCGGCGCATCGCCGAGGCCGCGCTCGAGCTGCCCGGCGCCGACGGCGTCGAGGTGCTGGCCGTGCACGATTGGGGCGGGCTGACCCGGTTCGCGGACTCGGCCATCCACCAGAGCACGGCCCGGGAGGACACCGCGGTCAAGGTGCGGGTGGTGGCCGGCGGGCGCCTCGGAGTGGCCTCGACGAACGACCTGACGAAGGAGGGCGCCGCGGGGGCGGCCCGGAGCGCCCTCGAGCTCGCGGAGATGGCCGCGCCGGACCCGGTGTTCCCCGGCTTGGCGCCTCGAGCCGAGGTCGCCGAGCCGGCGGATCGGTTCGACGTGGACACCGCATCGACCACGCCCCGGGCCAGGGCCGAGGGCGTGGCCGCGCTGATCGGGACGCTCGGCGAGGGGTTCCATGCGGCCGGCGCCCACGAAACCGTGGCCTCCGAGGTGGCCGTGGCCACCACCGAGGGACAGTTCTGCTACGCGGCCACCAGCCAGGCCACCGCGAGCACGGTCGTCTCCGGCGGCGACGGCGGCACCGGGTACGCGGAGGCGTGGTCGGCCCGGATCGGCGACCTCGACCCCGAGGCCGTGGGTCGGCGGGCATTCGAGAAGGCCCGCGACAGCCAGGAGCCTCGCGACCTCGACCCCGGCCGGTACGAGGTGGTCCTGGAGCCGCCTGCGGTGGCCACCCTGGTGGCGTTCCTGGCCTACCTCGGCTTCGGAGGTCGGGCCATCTCCGAGGGCCGGTCGTGTTTCTCCGGCCGGATCGGCGAGAAGCTGATGAACGACCGGATCACGATCTACGACGACGCCCTTGCCCCCGGCACCCTCGGCCTGCCGTTCGACTTCGAAGGGACGCCGAAGCGTCGGGTGGACCTCGTGTCCGAGGGGGTCGTCATGGGCGGCGTGCACGACCGCCGCAGCGGCAAGCAGGAGGGAGTTCCCTCGACCGGGCACGCCCTCCCGCCGCCGAACCCCCACGGCCCCTTCCCCTTGAACCTGTTCCTGGCGCCGGGTGACGCCTCGGTCGAGGACATGATCCGCGACACGGAGCGCGGTCTCCTGGTCACGAGGTTCCACTACTCGAACGTGGTTCACCCGAAGGAGGCCATCATCACCGGCATGACCCGTGACGGGACCTGGCTCGTCGAGGACGGCGAGGTACGCCACCCGGTGAAGAACCTCCGGTTCACCCACTCGATCATCGATGCCCTGCGCGACGTCGAAGCGGTCGGCAGCGACACCGAGCTCGCCAGCGAGTTCTTCTTCTCGGCCTCGCGCGTGCCCGCGCTGCAGGTCTCCTCCTTCCAGTTCACCGGCGCCAGCGACCACTGAGCGTCGGGGTGATGGGCTACCCTTCGCGCCATGCTCCTGGCCGTGGTGCTCCTCGCCGTGGGTGGGGGCGTGCTGTACGTCGGCGCGGAGGCCGCGGTCCGCGGAGGATCTGGACTGGCGCGGGCGCTGGGAGTATCGGCGTTCGTGGTTGGAGCGCTGCTGTTCGGGGTGGACCTCGAGGGGCTGGGGACCGCGGTGGTGGCCTCGGCTCGGGGCGACACGGCCATCGCCGCCGGAGAGATCTTCGGCACGGTGCTGTTCCTCTTCAGCGCGGCGTTCGGGGCGGCCTTGCTGGCGGCGCGGGCCCCGGTGCCCTCGCCGAACCGACTGATGGTCCTGGCGCCGGGCGTCCACCTGATGGCCGGCGCGTTCGCCGTCGCCGACCGGTACGTGGCCCGGCTCGAGGGCATCCTCCTGCTGGTGTTCTACGGGGCGTACGTGGGGCTGGTCCTGCGGGACGGTCGATCGAACCGCGATGACGAGCCGGCCCGAGCCGGGCCGTCGGCCGGCCCGGCCATCCTCCTCACCGTCGGTGGCCTGGTGGCCGTGGCCGGAGGGGCGGCGCTCCTCGTGGCGGGTGGTGCCCGGCTGGTGCGTGAGACCGGCCTGACCGCGGGGTTCGTCGGCGCGGCCGTCCTGGGGATCCTGGTGAGCCTCGACGAGGTGCTCCTGGAGGTCCTCCCGATCCGCCGCGGATCGCCCGAGCTGGCCACGGGCAACCTGTTCGGCACGCTGGCCGCGTTCACCACCGGGGTCCTGGGCCTGGCCGCACTGGTCCGGCCGCTGGAGATCGACGCGGCCGGGTCGGTGGCGTTCCTGGGGGTGGCTGCCCTGTACGCCGTCGTGGCCACGGTGTTCGTGGCCCGCGGTCGCGCCGGACGGGTGCTGGGCGTGTTCGTGCTGGCCGCGTACGCCGCCTGGCTGGTCTGGGCCGCGACGGTCTAGACGGTCCTCCTTCACACCTCCCGCCGGTCTTCACGACCGCTTCACATCCTCTCGGTACCGTCGGCGTGTCGAAAGGAGGAGGCATGCGCAGGGGAATCGGCGTCGTGACGGTGATCGTGCTGATCCTGGCGGCGATCGCCATCGGGGTGGGCGCTTACAACGTCGGCCTCAACGAGGGGCTGGAGGAGGCCAGGCGGGGCGGCGAGGTCGTCCGGGTCGTTGGACCGGGGTTCGGCTTCCCCTTCGGGCTGATCCTGTTCCCGCTGTTCCTGTTCGGCATCTTCGCGCTGTTCCGCGCGGCGGCCTGGCGGGGGCGATGGGGCGGCAAGGGGGCACACGGTCCGTGGAGCGAACGGGCCGAGGAGTGGCACCGGCAGCTCCACGAGCGGGGGCCCGAAGGCTCGTCCGGGTCGGGCTCCGAACGACAGCACGTCTGAGCGAAGCGGCGGGGCGGGGGTTGCCTCCGCCCCGCTCGCTCGCCACCCTGCCATCGTGGGCCGGACGATCCTGGTGGTGGAGGACGAGAGGAAGATCGCGGGCCTGGTCCGCGACTACCTCGAGCACGCGGGGTTCGAGGTCCTCGTCGCCGGCGACGGCGAGGCCGCTCTGGCCGGCGCCCGGCGGACCCGCCCGGCCCTGGTGGTGCTGGACCTTGGTCTTCCCGACCGCGACGGTCTGGACGTGATCCGCGAGCTCCGGCGGAGCTCATCGGTCCCGATCGTGATCCTCACCGCCCGCGGCGACGAGTCGGACCGGCTCGTGGGCCTCGAGCTCGGCGCCGACGATTACGTGGTCAAGCCGTTCAGCCCGAAGGAGCTCGTGGCCAGGGTCAGGGCGGTGCTCCGGCGGTCCGAGGCGGCCGCGCAGGGAGTGACGGAGATCATTCGGGTTGGCGATGTCGAGGTCGACGTGCCCAGGATGCGGATCTCGGTCGGCGGCCGGCCGGTCGACCTCACGGCGACGGAGTTCCAGCTCGTGGCCACCATGGCCCGACAGCCTGGGCGAGTGTTCACGCGCTCCCAGCTCCTCGACGCGGTGCACGGCGTCGCCTTCGAGTCGTACGAGCGGGCCATCGACGCACACGTGAAGAACGTCCGGAAGAAGATCGAGCCGGTGCCCGGCCGGCCCAGATACCTGCTGACCGTCCACGGCGTCGGCTACCGGTTCGCCGATGGGTGAACACCGCCGATGGGGTCCCGGCCGCGGGTTCCGCCCTCCGTGGTGGCCGGAGAACGAGCCCTTCCCCCCTCGCGGGGGGCCGTGGTGGGCGGGACGGCGCCGGCGCTTCCGGCGTCGGGTTGGCTTCGCGTTCGCCACGTTCTTCCTCCTGCTGTTCGCCACCAGCGCGCTGGCGGTGATGGTGGTCTCGGGCGCGCTGGGGGTGGGCGACCGCAGGGCGCTCCTGGTGCCGACGGCGATCCTCGGCTTGCTGCTGCTCGGGGCGCTCTTCGGCGTGGCCGTGTGGGCGGTTCGTCGGGTGGCCGGGCCGGTGGGCGACGTCATGGAGGCCGCCGACCGGGTGGCGGCCGGAGACCACGACGCTCGGGTCGAGGAACGGGGACCGCGGGAGACCCGGCGGCTCGCCCGGGCCTTCAACGAGATGACGGAGCGGCTGCGAGCCGCGGAGCACCAGCGGCGGGACCTCCTGGCCGACCTGGCCCACGAGCTCCGCACACCGCTGTCGGTGATCCGCGGCAACATGGAGGGGATCCTCGATGGCGTGTACCACGCCGACCGGACGCACCTTGAGCCGGTGCTCGAGGAGAGCCGGGTGATGTCCCGCCTGCTCGACGACCTCGAGACCCTCTCGACCGCGGAGGCGGGAGCCCTCCGACTGTACCGTGAGCCGGTCGAACCCGCCGACCTGGTCGACGACGCCGTGGCCGCGTTCGGTCCCTCGGCAGCCGACGCCGGGATCACGCTGGAGGCCAAGACCGCCGAAGGCCTCCCGGAGATCGAGGTCGACCGGGTCCGGATCGGCCAGGTCCTGGCCAACCTGCTGTCGAACGCGATCCGGCACACGCCGCCGGACGGTTCCGTGTTGATCGCCGCGGAGCGCGCGGGCGACCGGGTCGGGTTCGCGGTCTCGGACTCCGGGTCGGGCGTCCCGGTCGACGTCCTCCCCCACATCTTCGATCGGTTCGTCAAGACGGCCGACTCCGGGGGCGCGGGCCTGGGGTTGGCCATCGCCCGCAGCCTCGTCGAGGCGCACGGCGGGGAGATCGCGGCGTCGAGCGAACCGGGCAAGGGAACGACGATCCGGTTCACCATCCCCGTGGTCGCCCGTCCTTAGCCGGGCACGCCCGGGCGCAGACCCACCAGCGCCGCGGGCAGTTCCTCGAGCGTGCGAACCGCGGTGTCGACCCGAGCCAGTTGCTCGTCGGTCGGTTCGGACGGGGCTTCGCCTCGGAGCAGCCACACGCCCCGCATCCCGTGGCGCTTCGCCGCCAGGACATCGTTGTCGAGCCGATCCCCGACCATGGCGCACCGCGTCGCGGAGGCGCCGGCCTCGCGGAGGGCGTGCTCGAAGATGCCCGCGTCTGGCTTCTCCACGCCGAGCTCGCCGGACACCGCCCACACCTCGAAGTACCGGTCGATGCCGTCTCGACGCATGGTGTCGCGTATCCAGGGCTCCTGGTTCGCCAGCACCCCGAGGCGATAGTCGGCGGCCAGCCGCTCCAGCGCCGGCCGCACGTCGGCCTGGAGGGACTCGGGCGGGTACGTCCACAGCTCCCTGCCGCGGCGAACCACGCGGTCGTAGTCCTCTTCGTCGACGAACAGCGTGGTCAGTCGGCGCGTGAACGGCCCCCGCTGGTCGGCGCGGCACGCTTCGAACTCGGCCCAGAACGCCGCCTCGTCCGCGTCGGGCCGGAGCTCCTTGATCGCCGCCAAGAGGCCTTCGTAGTACGGGCGGTCGCCGTACAGCGGTCCCCCCACGTCGAGGAAGACCACGTCGAGGTGCTCGGTCACGCCGCGCTCCGCCGGGCTCTGAGCGCCTCGAACTCGGCGGGATCCGTGGTCACCGTGCCGAGCCGCACCGGGTCGAACCGGGTGCCGTGGCAATCCGACGAGCCGGTGGCCGGGATGCCGAACCGGCGGGCCATGGCTCGGTAGCGGGCTTCGGCGCCGGGCGGATGGTCCGGGTGCGCGCACTCGATCCCGTCGAGCCCGACCGCGGCCAGTTCCTCGATCACGTCGTCGGCGACGCCGAGTCCCTCCCGGTGGAGGCCGGGGTGGGCCACCACGGCCAGGCCGCCGGCGCGCTTGATCAGCCGCACCGCGGCCACCGGGTCGAGGGCGTGCTTCTCCACGTATGCCCGCCCGCCGTCCTTGATCAGGTCGGGGGTGAAGGCGTCCTCGATCGTGTCGACCACGCCGGCCTCGACCAGCGCCTGGGCGATGTGGGGGCGCACGATGTTCTTCCCCTCGGCGATCTCCCGGACCCGCTCGAACGTGATCGGGTAGCCGAGCTCCTGGAGCTTCCGCACCATGGCCTCGCCCCGGGCGAAGCGATCGTCACGGAGCCGGCGGAGCTCCGCTTGAAACACCTCGTCGTCGAGGTCGATCCAGTACGCCAGCACGTGGATCCCGTGACCGTCGCGCACCGCGGAGAACTCGACGCCGGGGACGATCTGGGGCGTGTCGTCGGCGGCCGCGAACGCGCGCGGGAGGCCCTCGGTCGAATCGTGGTCGGTCACCGCCAGGACCGTCAGCCCGCGTTGGCGGGCCAGCGCCACCAGCTCCTCTGGCGTGAACGTGCCATCCGAGTACGTGGTGTGGGCGTGGAGGTCGATCACGGCGGCAACTGTACCCGCTGGGCCCGCACGGTCGTCCACAATACGGGCATGCCGAGCCGGCTCGACGAGCTCGTCGCGGCCACACCCGCCACTCGCGACCGCTACGTCGACTTCCTGCGGGCGCTGAGCATCCTGGTGGTGGTCGTCGGCCACTGGCTGATCGGCGTGATCTTCTGGGAGGACGGCGTCATCGGCTCGACGAGCGCGATCGGCCGGACGCCGTGGCTGTGGATCGCCACGTGGTTCCTCCAGGTCATGCCGATCTTCTTCTTCGTCGGCGGGTTCTCGAACCTGGTGACGTACCGGGCGTTCCGGCGGCGCGGCGACTCCACCTGGGAGTTCGTCCGGACCCGGCTGGCCCGGCTCCTCCGGCCCAGCCTGGTGTTCGTCGGGGTATGGGCGGTGATCCAGCTGGGGCTCCACCTGTTCGACGTGGGCGAGCCGACCACCCCGTTCCTGCGAGGGATGCGGCCGCCGGGAGCCACGATCCCGTTCGGGCCGCTGTGGTTCCTGGCGGTGTACGCGGGGGTCCTGGTGCTGAGCCCGGTGATGATCCGGCTGCACGAGCGATTCGGCCTCGGCGTGATCACGGTGATGCTGGTCGGCGCGGTCGCCGCCGACGCCATCGGGTTCATCACGCCGTTCGAGGAGGCCCGGTGGGCGAACGTGGCGTTCGTGTGGCTCCTCCCCCACCAGCTCGGGTTCTTCTACGCAGACGGCCGGATCACGAGGCTGTCACGCGGGGCGCTGGGGGGCGTGGCCCTCGGCGGGCTGGCGGCGATGTTGCTCTTGTCGAACCCGGTCTTCGGCGACACGGGTTGGGCGTGGTTCCCGGGCATCGGGCACTATCCGAAGTCGCTCCTCGGGACCGACGTCGAGCGGATCACGAACACCTATCCGCCCACGATCATGCTCGTGGCCATGTCGTTCTGGTCGATCGGGCTGGCGCTCATGGTGCGCGGGCCGCTGTCCCGATGGCTCCGGCGGTCGAGGCCGTGGAAGGCCACGATCTTCGTGAACAGCGTGATCATGACGCTGTTCCTGTGGCACATGACCGCCTTCCTGCTGGCGATCCTGGT
>OCZV010000057.1_pt1 | contig 40346 bp, 43 predicted proteins | sample 1539051 | NCBI WGS metagenome assembly OCZV01 (sample SAMEA3113581, study PRJEB22503) | soil metagenome
TGTTCAAGAAGCAAGGAGGACATTCTCTCAATTAGCACTATCACTAGTTAGTCTTGTTGTAACCGAATGACCGTTCCTTATGTGAGCGTTGTGGTGTAACCTAGTCAGCTCAGTAACCTTAAGATCCGAAAAATAGTCCGCGTTATAGCGAGCTAGAATAATTTTACAGTCATGACAAAATACCTCCTTAAATTCCATATTTGTGCATCGTAATAACATTACATTGATTTAAATGCTAATTCATATGCAACCTATTCTAAGCGTTTTAAAGGCCCTTTGCCAATTTCACCTATTTGACGAAATTTGTTCTCCCTTAAGAAAAACTTTGAGGCTTTATAGTAGATCACTTCTCCTCTTCGCTCGATAACAGCTAGGACAGAAATCTTTCTCATCTTCGCAGTCTGATCGATCAAATCATAAAGAGATTTTATTTTTAGGTTAACCCCTTCGTTTAGTGCATACACCAAATACTTTGAAGGCTTTTTCTGATATTCTCCCCTTTCATATACTCTAAAGTCAATTCCGAAGCCAAATCCATCCTTCACAACGTAACCTCGACTTCGCAAATCGCGGTACACAAGAAATCTCGTAAGTACACTAGGATCGGACCTTAACATTCTCTTGATAAGCTGCTCAAATCCGATACTAGTCTCCTGATTATTTTTTACAACTAACCTATTAGTAAACGCCAAGTATAGAGCCTCGCAATAGCTAAGGGTGTATTCCGAGTTCTCACTTTCACCGAATCCTTTTGACTTGAGCTGATCTTGGAATTTCTTTTCAGTTACCAATACCCTAGTTTCTCCTGCTGGAAAAACTGCCTCAATTAGGTATGATATATCAAGGTCTGAGGCCTCAATATCAGCTGACATAACGAATAAATCGGAGCCAGTCCACATTTAAGCATTAAAAAATGGGTGAACTTTGTTGAAGGGTAGTAACTATAGAGAAATGCGTGGTATGCCTTATGTAAGAAAGGAATACATCAGAGGCAAACCTCAGTTGAAGATTGCTAGATTCTCGTCAGGAGAATATAGGGATGATTATGACTATAAAATAGAGCTTGTGGTAGACGAAAGACGTCAGATCCGGCATAACGCATTAGAGGCAGCCCGGCTCGGTGCTAACAAGACCTTGGCATCTGCGGGCGACACGAGTTTCTTCTCAAGCATTCGTGTGTATCCTCACGTTATTCTGCGTGAAAATAAGATGATTGCAACTGCAGGGGCAGATCGGTTACAAGAAGGAATGAGAAGAGCTTTTGGTAAGGCGACGGGTCTGGCTGCTAGAGTTCAACCAGGAGACACCGTTTATGAGGCATACGTGAGTGCCGAAAACCTTCAGCTTGCTAAGCAAGCTCTCAAGATAGCTGCGGGTAAGCTTGGCTGTTTGACGGTAACGAAATTGACCCAGCTTCGCAAAAGTGAGCCTGTGGAAGAATAGAAAACTATTCGTTGTGCACTACTTATAGACAGCCTATGGAATACGCAAAATATGCGAAATATGGGATATACGCTGCATGAATTGGCTTAGATATTCTAACTAACCTATTCCATTTAATGTTAGACAAGAACCAATGAGTATTTACTAAGAAACGATCAATTATATTGAAGGTTTATGCACGGAAGGAGATGCATAGATAAGTCATTGATGATATCGCCAGCCAACGACGAGTCCATTTTACCTAAAAGAAATAATAAATTTCTGTGTTCAGCCATAGCATCGTTTTAAACATAGGGACATGATTATAAACTCATTCCTGAGCTGGTGTTTATAAAAGGTACTTTAGCCAAGGGCGCTGTGTTGCGTAGTTTATGACCTGCATGTATGATGAGGTTGTCAAGAAACAAACTACCGTCCTATTCTCAAATTCAATTTGGTACCCTTACAGGAATTGCCTGAAGTGCTGAAGCATCATATGTTTCGGCTCCTACCATGAGAGTGTAATTTCCTGATTCTAATTCTTGAGTGGGCGTTACTATGAGGCTTATTTGTTTGGTTTGTCCTGGTTCTAATCTGACAGAGTTCTCGCTAAAGAGACCTGAGAGGTTACCCAGATTACCAGTCGTAGTAAAGGATCCAGCCGCTAACATGCCCGCAGTCACACTAGTATTACTGTTCGAAGTAACATTTATTCTAACCTCCTCATTCCCTCCCCTTTGGAGTGTAAGATCGTTGGGCAAAACAGAAACAGTTATAGGCAAAACTCTGTCTGTCAGCACCCTGCCAATTTTATTTTCAGACCATTCTGAGAACCACACTTCGTTGTTTCTGTCCACATCGAACTGCAATGCATTACTTATACCACATTGACCTACCTTGTCTTGGCACGGTCCCCAAAGTTTGTTTTGGGAGGGAATCCAATATTCGACGAGTGTCATATTGTTAGGGTCAAAGCTTGAGATTTTGTTTCCGGTATGTTGGTTGAACCATATTGTTCCGTTTTCGCCAGTTTTTATCCAATAGGGCAAAGTATAGGACACGGCAGTGGCACTGCTTTGTCCTAAAGTTCTTGGCGACACAGTAGATGTCGTAAACTTTGTAATCTCTCCAGAGGTAGGATTTAGTCTGTAGAAAATACTAGTCCCATGGTCAGTAACCCACAAGTTGTCACTGAGGTCAAGTGTTAATCCCACTGGGGAGGTAATATCAGCTGGCATATCGTAAGATGTAAAGGTGTTATTCTTTAGATCATATCCTAATATCTGCCCCTTTGTGTTGAACGCAAGTAAGGAAACAAATATTCTACTATTATCTTCATCCAAGACAATCGATCCTGTGCTTACTAGGTCTGGATCTATTCCCATAAACGAGTCAAGCGGAATTTCTATGCGCTCTATCCCTTCAGCGGTACCGTTCCTCATTTGTGAAATATTACCAATCCATATTGAAGGAGATCTTATTCCAACAAAGTAAATATTGCTACCATTATTATCTATCTCCATAGAGACCGGATAGGTAGTTCCGAATGCCTCTGGTTTCTCTGGTACAGTAAACATTTCAAACGATTTTGTGTCATTTGAAAATCTCCATAGGGCATTCTGTATTTCATCAGTAAACCATATGTTGCCCATATTGTCGAAGTCAAGATCCCAAACCTGTGAAGACATCGTGGGATTCTCCCTGGCAGGCCAATTAGGAATTTCATATTCTTCCCCAAAGGTGTCGGTAATCATGTCGTACCTTCCCAAAGTGCCATTTTTCGTAGAAATGTACCAAATATTTTGGCTCTGTGAATCCACACCAATGGCCAAAGGCATCTCACAAACGGCCGGCAGAGGATATTCGATAACAAGATAGCTTGAATTTGGGCGCGAATCCAGCCCGCAGAACTGGGCGTTAAATTTTTTTACAGCATCAGCTTTTGACTTTGAAACGAAATCGGAGACATCTTTGTTACCCTCTTGGGATGGGCTTGAACTAATGCTAGAGGAATATACCAAAGAAAATCCTACAATTGCGACAATGGCGAGAACGACTAAAACGAGTATTTTCTTTTTTTGAAATCGTTTCGACTTGCTGCCCCTCTTTTCTGCCAACTACTCTTGAGGAGCAACTTTTGCTTATATATAAATTCTGAAGATCGGATGACTGTTAAAAATTGTGTGCGTACATTAGGTCGGTATCACTTGTCCCTTCCCACCACACTAAAATTGATGTCAAATCTTCATTTCCTTGACGGTAGATCGATTTTGAAATGATGCTAAATCGTGTTGAAAAATATTAGGTCAGTATGCTTGATTCTGGCAGTGAAGGTCCTAGAATATCGTCTAGTCGCTTACGAAGTACTATTCACTCTTTATTGGCCGAACATATAATTGTGGAATTTCACACAAAGCATGACAGGATAGCTGTGTGGAGTACTGTATGAGCAGAATAAAATTTGGTTTGTATGGAATGTGCAGTAGCCTTTCGGTTAGATCTTAAAACTATGGAATTTCAGGAAAAGCACTAATAACAGGTTGTACACACATTCCCCGTGAAATCGTAAAATGCCTAAGCGGAAGGTAAAAGAGGAGAAACCAAGAAAAAGACTAGGTAAGAAAGAATTACTCATACCGCCAGCGGCAATGGGGGCATCTCTGCTTGTGACCTTGGTGATTATTCCTCTATTTGCACCCCCTCCAACTCCGCTAGAAGTGTGTCTGAAGGGTCATAACGTAGACACCTTTAGTATTCATCCAACCATAGAAGTATACGTCAATGGTGAACTAAAATCACTCCCTGCTGGGATCGGAAATGATACCGTTAATGGTAATGAGTGTCTTAGAACCATCCATACTGATACTCAAGGCAACACCGTTCACATTGAGTATGTCAGACCGATTAGGCTCACGTTGAATGATTTTATGAAAATCTATTCTCCTGACAATTCAACCGTCCCGATTATAGATGGCTCAACAGGATCGTACTCGGAACAGCGCCTTAATCTCAGCGATTATGACATTTCATATTCGTACTATTCAGAAGACAATGAATTTACTAAAGTCAAGAATGCCAGCGATGTGCCGCCATTTAGAGACAATATGGTAAGCCGCATCGAACTTAATTCAAAATGAATATAATACTGGTACAATTCTTTCTGATCTAATTTCTTTGACACGCAAGAGAGCTATTGTGATAAAAGGTGATGGAACAGGCCCAGAGCTCGTTGAAGCTGTCTTAAATGTTTTAAAATCATGTGGCTCCCAAACTGAGTTTGTCGTTTGCGAGGCAGGTTCAGAATGGTGGATGAAGGCGGGTGGCAGTTCATACATTTCAGATGAAGTATGGAAGCTCCTTAAACAAAGCGATGCTTGCTTTAAGGGCCCGACTACAACTGTTCCAAAGCCCGACGCTCCTCGCAGTGTAGCAGTTAGCATAAGACAAAGATTTGAACTTTATGCAAATGTGAGGCCAATTAAGACATACCGGCTGTCTGAGCGATCACTTGATTTCCTTTGTGTGAGAGAGGCTACAGAAGGTCTCTATGCAGGGATAGAATTCAGGACTAGCGAGGATTCCGCAATTGCAGTAAGGAAGACAACAAGAAAAGGTTGTGAACGCGTATCCCTAAAGGCGTTTGAGCTAGCCAAGGAACGAGAATATCGAAAATTAGTAGCTGTGACGAAGCGTAATATCTTGAAGGAAACGGATGGAATCTTTTGGAATTCTGTTGAAAATATGAGTAATCTGTTTCCAGGCATTGAGGTAGAAGAGTATTACGTTGACAACATGACTCAGCAGTTAGTGAAGAATCCTGAACGCTTCAACCACAACGTCCTTTTAAGTACGAATTTATTTATGGATATCATTTCCGAATGTGCTTCTGGTCACGTTGGTTCAATTGGTAACGTTTATTCCGGTAATTTCGGAGAGAAGTATGCAATGTTTGAGCCTGCCCATGGGAGTGCTCCAAAATATTCTGGAATGGATAAAGTGAATCCGGTGGCTTCTATTCTTTCAGGCGCTTGGTTGGTAGGTTATTTAGGAGAAACTGATATCTCTGATGCAATATTTGAGGCAACTGAAAAAATAATTGCAGATGGAAAATATGTAACATATGACCTCGGGGGCCAGTCCTCCCTGTCCCGCATGACCGCTGAAATTTCTCAGAAGTCCTCCAATCTGCTAAGAAAATGACATAAGTTCCTTAGATTGACCTTTTATCAACAAGCCTAAAGAACCCGAACTTCTTCTACCGAAATAGATTCGAAGAACAGCTCTTTCTTTGAAATCGTCCTTCTGGAAAGCCTCAAAGATGCTATTTTGCTGTAGAATTGTGGCAAATCGGATAAACTTGATAAAAGAAGCAATATTGCACCATGCTCGCTCAAGAGATCAGTTGAAGATTTGATGAATTCTACGGCTACTTCTGAACCGGTTACACCTCCGCAAATGGTTCTGTCATAAACATCATTATCATCAAATGGAAGATATGGCGGGTTGCTGACAATAAGGTCGTATTTCTGTGATGATGAAAGTGCATTTGATCCATTGCAACAGACCAACTCTGCTTCCAGGTCATTAGTTTGATTGCAATATGACAAAGCGTCGAAGTCTATATCAGTTCCAATTACTAGAGAATATCTATTACAAAGTTCTTTAAGAATTATCCCTGAACCGACACCGATTTCTAATGCTGACTTCCCGCTATACCCAGCCAACGCGTCTAGTATAAGGTAAGTGTCGTCAGAGGGCTGGTATCCGAGAATCTTATGAGTTGTACCGCGGTTCAATTCGGATGTCTACCTTCTTGAAATACAAATCCCATTATAATTCCCTCCTCATCCGGATAGAATTAGGACTGACTAGTTCGGCTGCTGATGCTCCTCGCCATGTCCACTATCTCAATTGGACTTAGCTGACAAATTCTCTTTGTTAAGTCAGGAGCTGACATGAATCCAAGATGTGCGGCTACTTTACTAACATACCTTCTTTTTTGTGAAAATAGTAGCACGATATTTCTTTTTGTCTCATTGGAGAGTTGTCGTCCTGAAGGCACCAATTCGATAACTAGGGATGAAACTGCTGGTGGCGGACTAAATGAGGTACTTGGAACTTCAAATAATTCCTTGACATGAAAGCAATATTCACATATTACGGATATTGCTCTATAGGATCGATTCCCGGGTGTCGAAGAGAGTTTTCTAGCAAACTCTCTCTGTACCATAATAATTGCTCTGTTAAACGCATGATCGGTTAACCACAATATAGTATCCTTGCTCCTTGAATAGGGAATGTTAGAGACAAAAACATCGAATTTAAAACTCATCGGTTTACACTTAAATGGATTTATTCTTAACAATAAGAGATTATTACAGTGCGCCAATTTTTGTTTAACAAATTCAAATTTGGCCTTGTCAATTTCAACAGAAATTACTTCCCCCGCATACTTACAAAGGTGGACTGTCAAATCGCCCTCTCCTGCACCTATCTCTAAAACTTTTTCAGTTTTTGCCAGGTTCGCTTCGCGAATGATTTTTTCTATAATCATCCTATCTGTGAGTATGTGCTGCCCTAGTGAGTTTGGACCTGTGAGTCTCATCTTCTTACGAAAAGGTTCATACGAGCCTCCCCAGTTATTTCTTCAACAATTCTCTTTGCTATCAATTTAGCAGGATCTTTTAGACCAATTCTATCTTGAATATCCTGAAAGGACTCAAATTTCTTGGCTTCTCTCGCTTTTATAATCGCCATCATGTAAGTCTTCCCAATACCTGGAATGAGCTCTAATGCGTGAATTCGAGGAGTTACCGGTTGGGCAATATTTACGTAATCGATAAATCTCTTTTCATTCTGCATCACAATTTTTTCGACTGTCGGAAGCAATTCATTTTTGGCCGTCTGAGATATATTTGAGTATTCTAGTCTCCCAAGAACACTGATAATCTTTTCTCTTCCGTCTCTCCCAATAAACAGTCTTTCACCTACTTCAAACGTTGCGTTTCCATATCCCAGCAATTCTAACAATGTAAGCCTTTCTTCGCCAATCGCTTGTATTATTACGCCCTCACGGCCTCTCACAGTTGTGGATTTACCGCGCTGCGTGAAATCCAATATGTAGGCATACTCTTCATATTTACGTTGAGGCTGATGATGCGCATAACTTTCATTAGTCCTCCAAGTACGATCAGATCTGTCCACAGACGTTGACAATCGTTTAATTCCCACTTAATTGATTATTGGCTGAATATTTAACCTTCAGCTTTCTGTTTTAATATCTGTAGCATTTTTTCAAGCGTATTCGTCAAAATTAGCTTTTTCCATCCAAACGTAAACGATCGCAGTTCCTCCAGAGACTTTGGCGATATGTTTACTAATTCTACTGCCTCTTCTTCTTTCAATTCACATTCTCTAATCTGCTCCTCAACCATCTTACGCGAAGTTTTTGCATCCAGTTTCGAGAACCTTGTCACGAAATCATAAGTCCACCTTTGAATCTGGTCCATTTCATCAGGTTTCACTTTCTCCAGGATCTCCCTAACCTCTGGCAATGTGATTATTTCCTTTTTCTCGATCTCTGTCATTAAATTAATTCACACGTTTAGATGTTTTACGTGATTAAGCCTAGTTTGTAAGATTTTCTGTTTACTGCCGATCAGCACTGAAGTCTTTAGCGTCCTTCTTCCGACTTGCAATACAGTCCCAACTTTTCCCTGGTATCTTCTATGGGGGGTCGTCTTATGTTCCCTTGGATCTATCGTAATGATTACCTTGTCACCAGGACTGTACTCAGTAAGCAGATAGGATAACCCCTTTGGAATGTTATTTTGTGTCATAACTGAGCGAGACTTCCTCCTATACCCATGCGAACTAGGCATCTTGTTTTCAGTACTTACAGGCCTTAATTTAATAGTAACTGCGCGGATCAGTCAGTAGGGTTCAGGATCAGTGGCTCCCTTCTCTGAAAGCGAGAAAAGCGCCTCAGTTTCTGGATGATAAGGACTGTCTACCATCCTTGCAATTCTATTCCTGCCTGCGCGCTTCAAATAGATGCGATATGTGCTAGTATGGGCTACCACATTGCCGCCAGTCGGTCTGAACGCATCACCGAAAACTAAATCCGGAGAGGACTGAATCTGATTCGTAATTACTACAGCAACACCGTATGTTTCCGAAATTCTTAAAAGGATGTGCATAAGTTTATTCAGCTTCTGTTGCCTTTCAGAGAGCGTCGCTCTACCTAAAAATTCCGCTCTATAATGTGCCACTGCAGAATCCACTATAACAAGCTTAATCTCATTGGCATCTAAGATTGGGCCTGTTTCATCTATTATCAACTCCTGATGCGCTGAATTGTATGCTTTGGCTACAATGATGCTATCAAGAACACGGTCTGGTACAATATTCCTTGCATTACAGATAGAAACAATACGTTCGGGCCTAAAGGTATTTTCAGTATCTATGTAAATTGCTTTACCACCCAACCCTCCATGGGCCCTATCCTGTGATACCATCACGCACAAGCTATGACATATCTGTGTCTTGCCAGTTCCGTATTCTCCAAAAACTTCTGTAATAGCATTAGTCTCAACTCCTCCTCCTAGTAGGGTGTCAAGATTCCTGGAACCTGTTGATGTTCGTGCAGCGGTAAGTCGTTTATCATACAGTTTACGTGCTGTAACAAAACTTTTTTCCAATACCCCAGCGTCTTCAAGTCTTTGTCGAGCCTGGTTACATAAAATAGCAGATTTTTCGATATCCATCCCCGTAGCTTCTGAGATTTCAACCGGGCCTCTAACAACCAGGTCTTTAAGTGACTTGAATCCTGAGTTTTCAAGATGCGTTCTTGTGGCGATACCTATCCCTTCTATGGAACAAAGACCTAGTGCAGTCTTTGGAGCATCATCGTTGATCAAAGGTTAATACTGATAAACAATTCATTCTTAATTAGTCTTAAGTGAAAGGCCCTTGTAGCATGGATATTACCGTATTGGCGAGATACAGTTTGTAAGAATTCGAGAGATAGTCTTTTTGGCCATGCTCTGCTGAATCGGTGAGAATTCGCTAATGATCCGATTACCCTCAATGGAAACAGATATTGACTAACTTCAAGTTTGCCAGATGCAACAATTAAATAGTAAAACTTACGTCTTTTTCCTTGTTTATCCTGGTGCGATAATTGCTAGTTGATTTGAACCTAAATGGGAAACAAGTCATTATAATAGGAGGAGGAACAGAAGGCTTAAGGAAGTTGAGAGGACTTGAGGATCAGAATTGTGAAATAATTCTTATTACGAATCGCCTGAATAAGGTAATCAAGAGTTTACAAGAAAGGGGAAAACTCTCTCTTCGAAAAGAGTACGTTAAAGACACAAGCTTTCTTAAGGACTATAGGAATCCATTCCTAGTTCTAGCTTGCACTAATAATAAACTTCTCAATCGTGCAATAGTTAAGGAGGCTAGCTTAATGGGGGCATTATCATATGCCGTGGACGACCCATCCGTTAGCGGTTTCTCATATGCTTCCATAATTAACATTGAAGGGATCCTCCAAATCGCCATTTCCACATCGGGCAGAAGTCCAATCGTTGCCAGAAGATTCCGAATCAAAGCAGAAAGGGTTTTGAGGAGATTAATAAATAAGTCTGATATTGAAAATATACGACTACAAGAAGCCGCGAGAAGAATGATTAGGACGAAAATACCCACTGTCAGTGAAAGAAAGGAATTTCTGTATTCTATTATTAACAATGCCGCTATCCAGAAGCTCATTAAGGAAGACCGTATTGATGATGCTCGTCAAGAATTAGTTGCATTAATAAACTCTTGGGAGGGTAAAAGGAACTAAATGACACAATTCGAGCCTTTGTATCGAGAACAACAGTTTTTTAATGCTCGAATCACCTACAAAAAAGCCCCCATTCACCTTCTCGAAAGGTTCACGTTTAAGAATGTTAATGAAGCTTATGGTAGATTTGGGGGTCTCTCACCCAATAATGAATGTGTTATTTTGCAAACGTGCAACAGGGTAGAAATTTTCTTGTCCTCGGATGAAACTCTAGATGAGCAAAAAATATTAAACATTTGGTCATCAGTCACCGGTTTATCAATAGATAAACTTTCAGACAATGTAGAGTTGAGCATCGGACAGGAAGCCGTTATGCATCTGTTAAGGCTAACTTCCGGTCTAGACTCTCTTGTAGTAGGTGAGGATCAAATATTAGGACAAGTAAGGAGGGCTTTTGAATTTTCGAAGTGCAATGGCCATTCTAGATCGAATCTCGCATTAATATTTATGAAAGCCATCAAAGTTGGAAGTAAAGTAAGAACAGCTACTCGATTGAATAAAGGTAACGTTTCAATTGGTTCTGTGGCCGTTAACATCGCAGAGAACTATTTCGATGATCTCAAAAGTAGAAGCATACTAATAATAGGGTCTGGGGAAGGAGCAAGTCTTGTTGCAAAATCGTTGAGGCAAAGAGAAGTTAGGTTTATGGTTACTAGTAGAACATTCGAAAGAGCGAAGTCCTTCTCAGATACTGCAGGCGGGGATCCTATTGCTTTTGAAGACGCACTATCTGGTCTAACTGGGTATGATGTAGTCTTCGTATCAACCACCGCACCCTATTTTTTGATTACGTATCAGAGGATCAGTAGAGCAATGTCGTCAAGAAGCAAGGGGATGTTAGTTTTCGATCTTTCGAATCCTAGAACCGTTGAAGACCAAATTAGTACCATAAAGGGAATCAAACTAATTAACATGGACCAGATTGCCGAAATAGCAGAGAATAATCTCAAACTTCGAAAAGACGAGATAGCTGCTGCAGAGCAAATAATCGATAAAGAGGCCCAATCGTTTGCAGATATTTTGAAAAGTAAGAGGGTAGAACAGTTGATCGATTCTGTTTTCAGGTCAGTTGAAGCGTTACGAGAAGCTGAGCTAGAGAAGGCAATGTATCTTTTTTCGGCAGAGCTAAGCAGAGAAGACAAGAGAACTATTAGGGAGCTTTCTCATTCTTTAGTCTCTACTATTTTGTCGACTCCTATGAACAACCTTCGGAACGAGGTCCGTAGAGGAAGAGTGTCTGAACAGGATTTAACTAGAATCGTTGAAAGCTTATTTAATTATGACAATGGATAAATCTTCGCCAGGATTTCCGAAGGTAAGACTAAGACGTCTCAGAAGGAATCCCGCGATACGACAGCTATTGCAAGAGACCAGAATTTCTGTCAAAGATTTTATCCATCCTGTTTTTGTGAAGGAAGGAATATCTGCAGCCGAAGAAAGTAGAGCAATGTCTGGTGTACGGAAATTTCCATTATCAGGTCTCGTTGAGGAGATTCAGGAGTGCTATGAACTTGGAATACGTGCATTTATTATCTTTGGGATTCCCTCCTTCAAAGACGAAAGCGGTAGTTCAGCATTAAATAGAAATGGGATAGTGCAACAATCGATAGAATCGCTGAGGAAAGCCTTCGGCGATCAAATAGTGATCATTAGCGACGTCTGCTTGTGCCAGTATACTCTTTCAGGCCATTGTGGAATCCTGAGAGGAAGTCGAGTAGAAAATGATCAGAGCCTCGACCTGCTGGCTAGGATAGCTGTGAGCCACGCGAATTCAGGTAGTGATATGGTAGCTCCCTCTGCAATGATGGATGGTCAAGTAACGGCCATTAGAGAAGCACTTGACGACAACGGGTTTACAGATACTATCATCATGGGTTACTCTGCAAAACACGCTTCTTCGCTTTATTCCCCATTTAGAGAGATTTCTGATTCCACTCCATCTCTGGGTGACCGAAAGACTTACCAAATGTCATTTCTTAATCATAGAGAAGCCCTTAGGGAAGTGATGATGGATGTTCAGGAAGGAGCAGACATTGTAATGGTCAAACCCGCTGTCCCTTATCTGGACTTGATTAGGAAAGTAAGAGAGATGACCAATCTACCTCTGTGTGCATTTAGTGTATCAGGTGACTACGCAATGATAAAAGCTGCTTCTTCTCAAGGTCTGATTGACGAGAAACAAGCTGTGCACGAAATGCTTACTTCAATAAAGAGGGCCGGTGCTGATATCCTAATAACATATCACGCCAAGCTGGTTTCTCAGTTACTGAATGGAGAATAAAAAGTCGCAATGAAATTATAACGACAATTACATTCTGGATTTTGATCTATAAATGTATGATAACTCGCGAATTCTTTACGATCGGGCAACCAAAGTCATTCCCGGTGGTGTTAACAGCCCAATTCGGTTCTTTGAGCCATTCCCTTTCTTTGCTGCTTCGGCGAATGGCAGTAGCGTAACCAGCAGCGACCATATAAGTTATATAGATTACTGTATGGGCTACGGGTCGCTAATTTTAGGCCATGCAAATACGGAAATATTGGAAGCAGTCAAATCGCAGCTAAGTATTGGCTCTCTTTATTGTATTCCTACAGAGAAAGAGGTTGTTCTTGGGGAAATGATTGCTCAACTTATTCCGGCATGTGAAATGACTAGGGTCGTGAATTCTGGGACGGAGGCTACTATGAATGCTATTAGGCTCGCTCGAGCGCACACCAGACGGAGTAAGGTTATAAAATTTGAAGGCTGTTACCATGGCGCTCAAGATTATTCCCTGGTTAGTAGAGATAGTTTTGGGCATAGCATACCGTCCTCGAATGGTATTCCTAAAGAGTTTAGTTCGGAAACGATTGTAGTTCCATTTAATGATCTTGCACAACTGGAAGAGGTGATGAGGGAGAGGGATGATATTTCGTGCGTTATCCTCGAACCGGTTCCGGCTAACATGGGCTTAATAATCCCTGATAAGGAATACCTCACCTCTATTAGAAAAATTACTTTGGAAAAAAATGTTGTGCTGATCTTTGATGAGGTTGTAACGGGTTTTCGTCTTGCTACTGGGGGAGCAAGTGAGTTCTTTGGGATTAAACCTGATATCATAACTTTCTCGAAGTCAGTAGCAAACGGATTTTCCTTAGCTACAATTTGCGGCAAACGAGAATTGCTTGAACAGTTCACTCCATCCGGTGATGTGTACCAGGCCAGTACGTACGCCGGTAATCCGGTTGCGGTTACGGCCGCCATCGCCACGCTTTCTGCTCTGATCAGAGGTCGAGATCAAATATACCCAAGAATGACTAGGATATGCGATTCATTGACTGATGGCATCAAAGAGGCTGCACATCAAAGAAAGATTCCGTGCAGGGTAAGCAATATCAGTTCAATGTACCAAGTATTCTTTACGTCTAGCGAAGTGAGAGATATGGCATCTGCCAAAAAGTCTAACCTTGATAGATTTAATGTGCTCTTTAGAGCATTGCTCGACAAGGGAGTTTTTATTCCTCCTTCCCAATTCGAAACTTGTTTTCTCTCTTATTCTCATGCCGATGAAGATATCGATAGAACTATTGAAGCATACGATTATGCCTTCAGTTTGATGAGTCTTAAGAAATGAGGAGCTACAAGGTAGGGACAAGGCACAGCAGACTAGCATTAGAACAGACCAAATCTGTGGTGAATTCGCTAATGAGAATCAGGAGGCAAATACAAATAAATATTCTAAAGATCAAATCCTCTGGAGATTTAGACGTTCGACCACTTTACACCTTTGACAGTAAAGGTATATTTGAGAAGGAAATAGATCAAGCAGTAATTAATGGATATGCAGATTTCGCAGTTCACAGCGCCAAGGATATACCAACTGAGCTCTTCTCGGATCTCGCTCTTGCCTCCGTGCCAACAAGATCCGCTGTCAACGACGTTCTAATACATCGCAATGGCTTGAAATTGAGCGAGCTACCTGGCGGCGCAGTAATTGGAACTAGCAGCTTGAGGAGGGCAGTCCAGCTTTTAAGAATGAAACCCGAATTAAGAGTAAAACCAATTCGTGGAAATATTGAGACAAGAATAAAGAAAGTTGAAACTGGCTCATATGACGCCGTAGTTTTGGCTCAGGCCGGCTTAGATCGCCTGGGATTAACGGAGCATATAACTGAACGGTTTGATGTTATCGATTTTGTCCCAGCAGCTGGCCAAGGGGCGCTTGCACTTGTGTGTAGGAGGGATAGGCCGGATCTTCTTTCTCTCTTGAAATTGATAGAAGACCCGCGATCTCGTGCAGAATTGGAAGCTGAACGAAATCTCTTGTCAGTAGTTGAAGGAGGTTGTAAATTCCCAGTAGGTGTCGTAGCATTGTCCTCCACCAGGCCTAACCTATTGACTCTCAATGCAAAAGTGTTCTCTGCCGACGGTTCAGATCAAATCTTTATCACAGAAAAGGGGCGAATCGAGGAAGCGAGAAGCATAGGAATTAAAGCAGGACAAAGACTACTGGATAAGGGCGCCAAAGACTTCTCTCAAAGCTGGGAATCGGCTTTAAAGAAATGGAATAATCTGCAATGAATTCCGCAAAAGTATTTATCTGCGGCGCTGGCCCTGGAGACCCCGGCCTTATCTCTGTGAAGGGATACAGACTTTTAACGAAATGCGACGTAGTACTATATGACAGATTAGTCAGTAAGCAGCTAGTGGACAAGATACCATCGACTAAAAAGAAAATCTATGTCGGTAGGGAATCAGGCAAAGCCACCTCAATGCATCAGTCAAGAACAAATAAGCTTATGCTGACTTACGCTCGAAGAGGGAAAAGTGTATTGAGACTTAAGGGAGGAGACCCACTTATTTTTGGAAGAGGGGGAGAAGAAGCGGAATATTTACGCAAACATGAAATTCAATTCGAGATTATACCCGGCATTTCATCAGCAGTTGCTGCTCCAGCCTATGCAGGGATCCCTCTTACCCACAGAAACTACTCGTCATCTGTTGCCTTTGTTACTGGCCGAGAAAATCTGAGGAAAAATCATTCGGATTTAAATTTGAAAGTTGTAGCTTCTGCTGTCGACACAATAGTCGTGCTGATGGGGATAGAAAGAATTAAAGAAATCGTTCAAGAATTGCGGGCAGGTGGGCTGAAGGGGAGTACGAACGTAGCAATTGTAGAGAAAGGGACTACGAAAGAACAAAGGGTAATAGCGGGTAACTTGAACAGTATTCTGAAAAAGGTCGCAAGATACAAGGTATCCTCTCCAGCAGTAATCGTGGTGGGTCGTGTCGTTTCCTTATCTGAGCGTCTGACGTGGGTATCTCCAAATGGTTAAATCTGAGAAACACAAGCCGGAACGGTACTTTGCAATTACACGAGAGTTATCAAAATCTGTAGGATTCAAGAAAGCAATGGAAAATTGCGGGTGGACGGTCATCTTTCTCAAGTGCATAGTCATATCTCCTAAACATCATCTTGAATTGGAGCGCATAGTTTCACACATTATTCAGTATAACTACGAGGCTTGTTTATTTCTGAGTAGAAACACCGTAGACATTCTTATGGCCAATGCTGATAACACTGGAAATGCATTAGCTCTTATGTCTAAGCTACGTTCGATTAGAACTATTTGTGTCGGCCCAAGAACCAAAGAAACACTTTCACAATACGGGATCCAATCTGTATTAGTGCCTGATTCCTACAACACCCATGGACTGGTTGAGTGTCTTGCAAGCTACAAGAGCCAAGTGCACAGAATTGTCATACCAAGGAGTCAGCTCGGGGACAACGAGATTGTGCTGTCCCTCTCGAGATTGGGTTTCATTGTGGACCAGTATCAACTTTATGATGTGTCAACCAACTTAGATATAGATAATCAGTGGAAGGGATTCTTTTACCTATTAAGGGATAAAAATTTGGATGCGGTTGGTTTTACTAGCCCTTCCTCGGTGAAGGCATTATTCCAGATTGTAGAGAAACAAGCAAGTAATGATGATTTGATTTACCTTAGGCGTCATAATGGTCTAGTCTCGATAGGACATAAGACAAGCGCAGAGCTAAAGAAACATGCCTCGGGTCGAATCATTGAAGCAATAGAACACACCCTTAACGGCATGGTGGAGGCGTCCAAATTAGTCTGAAAAATCATTACCTTGTCCGTATCAATATATATGCCAGCATCTTTACTTATGTAGTCACCATGATTCTTGCTCTTCAAGGTTTGTCTGCATTATAAAACAAGTTAACAAAATATATATAAGAAATAACGCCGTTATAAAATCATATGAGCACTAAAAATTTGAACATGGATTATAGTAAGTATGACTTCAAGGATTCAATTGATAAGTATGTTTATTTAAGTAAGAAGGGGCTAGCTAGGCAGACTGTAGAGGAGATTAGTCGGCTAAAAGACGAGCCGGAATGGATGAAGCAATTTAGATTACGCTCATATGATGTTTTTATGAGTAAGCCTATGCCCAATTGGGGCGGTAACATGTCGAGGATTGACTTTCAGAATATCTTTTACTATGCAAAGGCATCAGAGAAACAAGAGAAAAGTTGGGAAGACGTGCCGGAGTCGGTTCGAAACACGTTTGAGAAGTTAGGGATCCCGGAGGCAGAAAGGAAATTCTTGGCAGGAGTCGGTGCACAGTACGAATCAGAGGTGGTATATCACAACCTTCGCGAAGACTTAACTAGTCAAGGGGTAATATTTGTGGATACCGATACTGCTGTAAAAGAGCATCCAGACCTGTTAAGGAAGTATTTTGGTAAAATAATCCCTCCCGAAGACAACAAGTTTGCAGCATTAAATAGTGCGGTCTGGTCTGGGGGCTCGTTCATTTATGTACCCCCAAATGTCAAAGTGGATCTTCCCTTGCAGGCTTACTTCAGAATAAATGCTGAAAACATAGGTCAATTTGAAAGAACACTGATTATTGCTGACGAGGGAGCAGAAGTTCACTATATCGAGGGATGCACTGCCCCTATTTACTCTACGGAATCATTGCATTCTGCCGTTGTAGAGCTAGTAGCGAAGAAGGGAGCAAAGATACGATATACTACGATCCAAAATTGGAGCAAGGATGTCTATAACCTTGTAACAAAGAGGGCATATGCGTATGAGAATGCTACAGTGGAATGGATAGATGGCAACTTAGGAAGCAAGCTTACGATGAAATATCCAGGTGTATACATGTTAGGACGAAATGCTCATGCCGAGATAGTGTCAGTCGCTTTGGCTGGTGCAGGTCAACATCAGGATGCTGGGGCAAAAGCGGTGCACCTGGCTTCTAACACTACATCTCGAATTACAAGCAAATCTGTTAGTAAGGATTCCGGAAGAACCACTTATAGGGGACTCTTGCATGTGGCGAAGGGTGCAAACGGGGTTAAATCTAATGTTAGATGTGACGCTCTCCTCCTTGATGAAACGTCCAGAACAGACACTTATCCCTATGTTGAGGTGAATGAAGAGGATGCCACCATTTCTCATGAGGCGACTGTAGGTAGAATTGGAGAAGATCAAATATTCTACCTGATGAGCAGGGGATTTACCGAATCTGATGCCTTGTCTCTTATAGTTGGAGGCTTCATGGAGCCATTCACAAAAGAACTTCCCATGGAATACGCTGTAGAGCTGAACAGGTTAGTCAAGCTCGAAATGGAAGGGTCAGTAGGCTAATTTCATTTCATGCACTGATACTTTGATAGAGTGAAGTAGTTGCCAAGCCTAACAGCTTTGAGCTTAGAAGATATTCATGCCCTATCAACACACTATAGGGAGCCTGCATGGATGACTCGGATAAGGGAGCAGAACTTTGCAAAGTACCAATCCCTACCACATGAGATATCACCATTATATTCCAAATATTCTGACGTAAATCGGGTTAATCCTGATCAAGTTGAGCTATCCATGGGATCAAACTCATCGGTACCAAGTGATTTTTTAGCAGATAGAATGAAAGAACTAGACAAAGACGCCGGCCTAATAAGAGTCGGATCTACCATAATCAAACTTAACAGAAGCGATGTGGAATCAGGTAGGGATCCTGTGGTTATAGAGGATTTATCGAAGGCAGTCGAGAGTCATGAAGGCAAGATTAAGGAGGCGTTACAGAATAGAGGGAGCCTCGATGAAGACAAGTTTTTAGCCCTTGAATCGTCTGCCTTTAGGTCGGGGATATTTATTTATGTACCTAAGAATACTATCGTCGAAGATCCAATTAGACTAATTTGTGCCCTCGGTCAGGATGATGTATCTTCTATCAGTCGTAATATGTTCATTGCAGACGAAGGTTCAAAATGTACTATCGTTCAAGAGTTATATTCCCCTGGCACTACCGGGTCTTCAAAAGTACAGCAGGGAGTTTTTGAACTTACCGAATGTCACCTCGGTAATGGGTCTAATTTAGAGATGATAACCCTTCAAGCTCTAGATTCAAACAGCATTGCATTTTTGAACAAGAAGGCTTGGGTTGAACGGGATGCAAAGATGTCGTGGTATCATGGCCTATTTGGGGCTCAAACTTCTAGATGCAAGGTGGACAGTATTATGAAAGGCACTGGGTCCTCTGCGGAGGACGTTGAGATCGTTTTTGGTAATGATACCCAGTCTTTTGATCTCACATCGAATCTCAACCATATAGGTAATAATTCCAGAGGTCGGGTATTGGTCAAGTCTGTAATGCGCGATAAATCAAAATCCTTGTTTAAGGGTATGATAAAGATAGGAAACGATGCAAAAGCATCTGAATCTTATCTCGCAGGCCACGCAATCTTGTTGGATAAGGATGCAAAATCCGATGCGATACCAGGTTTAGAGATAGAAACTAATGAAGTGAAGGCCACTCATTCGGCCTCGGTGGCTCAACTAGATGAGGCCCAGATATACTATTTAATGTGTAGAGGACTAGATAGAGATTCTGCAAAGCGGGAGATCGTTAGTGGATTCCTAGAGCCGTTGTCTAGAAGGATGGGCCCCACCATCAGGGCGTGGGTCAACTACCTGTTAGAAAATAAGTGGTCTGGAAAGCCCCTCATCCTTAAGGCTGATGATGCTCTGCAGCAAATGTTGGAAGTAGAGAGATCTAGATACAGAGAGTCACAGGATTTGTTCGAAAAGCACTACAAATATCGGTAGAAATAGCTAGAAATAGCTGATACAATACCTATTCAATTCCCTTTAAAACTTCGTTCAGCTTATTTCTCAAATTCGTCATGCTGATTGGCTTAATGATGAAGTCTTTAACGTCGATGGACGGCAGGACTTTGGTAAATTCTTCCTTATTTATTTCAAATGCTGTGATGAAGACAATTTTCATCGAAGGATTTTTCTCCTTAATCTTACGGTATAACTCAAATCCATTCATCCGTGGCATACGAATATCAGTCAGAACAAGATCGTAATAACCACGTGGATGGCTATCTAAAGCCTCTAGCGCATTCCAGCCATTGGTAAAGGTCTCAACCATGAAGGTATCGAGATCTCTCTCCGCACTTGGTTCTCTAAATTCGCCTAGGTTTGACTCTCCTTGGTTTTGCTGTTTATCTTGGATTTTCCTATCATTTGATGCGGCCCTTTCCGAGGGTGGGGAAGAGAGAGGAGATTCGAGATCCCGCTTAATTATTCTAAGAATGTCCTTTTCATCATCAACAACCATAATTCTAGGAACTGTGTCCCTATCAAGATTGTTGATCATTACTATTCCAGAAAATTACTAGTATTTAATTTTATCAAATAGCTAGTTGCATAACAGCCGGTTGTATGATGGGGTTGGTCATAGTAAATGGTGTCATTTCGATTTCGGCTGATTGCCCTTATAATAAGCGCGAGACTGTTACCCTGGGACGGCGAATTTTCCCTCTTTTCAGAGCAGAAATATCCTATCTATCAAACCTGTAATATGACGTGAATGGACTGTCAGACAGGACCATGTCCACCTTTCTAATACGAGAGTGGCCTGTTTGCGCCATGTGATCGCTGACGTCAGCATGAAAGATGAAATGTGAATCGCATTCCTGACATATCCAAATCATCTTCAGGTCTTCTGGATGCATGTATGTAGAAGACTGCCTTTAATTGGATTTAAGAGATGAGTAACATATCTCTTAGCAATCTTCCCCTCCATTAGCCCTTGCAAAAGGTTCATCATAATGGCTTAAAACAAAAATCACTGTAATGTACCATCAGTATGCTAATGATGATTCAACATATACATATTTTTTGTAAATCCCCTATATGACATATATGTACTAATTCAGAGGGAGTCTAAACTTGAATACAGCACCCTTTACCTCCCCATTATCTGCCCAAATGATTCCACCGTGAGCTTCGACTATTTTTTTTGATATAAACAGTCCTAGACCAGTACCGTTCTCCGAGGATGAAACAAATTTGGAAAATAATTTAGGCATAATGTGACCCTGTATGCCTGAACCGGTGTCTTTGACTGTTATTTCTACATGTTTCTCGTTTCTCATTACACTTATAGAAATTATTCCTTCGTTCGTGAATTTCATAGCGTTGTCGACCAAGTTTGTGATAACTTGAAGAATTCTAGTCTTATCAGCGAAAATGTTGCACTGGAACGGTTCATAGGTGATTTCCAAGCTTTTTGGTTTATTGGACCTTTGTCTTTCAGTTGTTTCTCTTATGGCTTTCCGAATAAGCTGATCTAAATCAAAGTGCTCCTTGTTTAGTTTGAGCGTTTTGCTTTCAATTCGAGTGACATCCAAGATATCGGACGCAAGACGATCTAATCTTTTTGCGTTGAGAATGATCGATCGAATTTGTTCCTCACCCACTAGAATTCGACTCTTGTTCCCACGAAATCTCCGAGAAAGATATTCTGTTTCGCTCAGTATAGGGAGTATGGGAGTTCTAAGCTCATGAGCTGCTATATCTATAAATTCCTTCTGGATTCTATCATGAGCTTGTAACTGCTCATTTGTCCCAGCTAATAGCCGATTAGATTCACCCAAAGAAACATTTGCTTTTTCTAAATCTGTGGTCCGTTCACGGACGGCCTTTTCGAGCTTCTTATTCCATGATAAGATCAGAACTGCTATACTCACGCCTATTAGCGCAATAACGATTATTATTTGACTACTCAAGTTCTTCTGTTGTTCAATGACTACTCCGACATCGGTAGCCAGACTATGCGGGGAACCTAAAAATAGTGTCCATATGTGCTTTCCATCTACATTGATAGGCTGATACGAAATGGTCGTTGTGGTCCCATTGAAGGTAATATCTTCAGCGCCAGGATTCGATTGCAAGGAACGCGTAAGAATTCCGATGTACCTTGATTTCACTTGATCGGGAACAGTCGATTGGAAGTCGTCTGATTCGTAGTTTTTTCCGACCAAGGATTGATCCCGGGCATAAAGTATAGTACCGTTATTATCCATCAAGCCCACATTACTAATAAATTCAGGTGAAATTTCATCCTGCAGGAATTCACCCAGTGAATCTAGATTTACAACCGCAACTATTACGCCATCGAATATAGTTTTGTTTACTTCGTTCCTTGTATCATTACTATTTACTGACATAATGGGATAGGAAACGTAGAATCTTGGCAGCTGATCAGGTGAATCAATTGCGTTGCTGTAGTAGGGAACGTGGGTAGACTTAGGAATTATGAAGAACTCTCTATCACCTAAATCAAACCTAAGATGACCCACTAATTCGCTTCTGTTCTGCGTGCTCAGGCCAACTAGCATACCGTCCTTGTCTAACCAGTAGTATCCTTCAGTAAGTTCAAAGGTAGAAGACTGCATATTACGAAGAAGCATTAGACCAACATCCCTCTGTTCGTCTTGGATTGGTTGTGAATTTGCTAAAGATCTCAAATTACTTGTCACCGAATCAAGTGTGTGCAAAAGAATCTGAGAGAGATCATGCGCTTCAATCCGTGCATTAGATCTAACATCGACAGAAGCAATTCTCGCAATTTCATCTGCAGTATACGTCGAATAATTAAAAGAAATAATGGAAAGAATAAGCCCGATAAGGGCAACCAATAGTAGCAATACGATATTCCTTTTTGAGAAAATAATGCCCGCCAATGGTTAGTACCAAATTACAACGCATTTCAACTAGATAAGTCGTGCCAGAGGCGGTAAGAACTCATATGCCTTCTGAATAGGATACCAGTGTCGTGCTCTAATGTCGAACTTATTACCACTTTTATGTAATAAACATATATCTCTAATAATCGCTCCACTATTAAATGTCACTTCCAAAGAGGTGCTCATATCAAGAGAGCTATCTAAATTGTACATTACCTCCTTCTTATATTATTTCAATTCAAGAAAGGGAAGGCGAGTTCTTATTAGGTGTATTTTGTGAAAGCCACAAGAGAAAGATGGAAATGGCGCTGGCTTCAGAACTGCGAGGAGAAAATATTCCGGGAAGGTGCGCAAAAATTGAAAAATTGAGATTTGTATCAACTGAATGTGTGCGTACATGTGTTACAAATCAGCCGATTCCTGATAAATATAAAAACGTTAATGACAGTCGGCTGTCGAACGAGGGGGAGAACTCCTAGCTAGGCAGAATAGTGCGTTTGGAAAAAATATTATTGGGCTTACAAGGAAAATCAGGGACCTGAGTAGACGGATGGACCCATTCGAAAAAGCTTTATTGGCGTCGGTGTATGTAAGTACTCTTGACTCTAGTATCAGCTCTATTGACAGACTCAGGTCAAAAATGTATTTACCTATCGGTATTTTTGACGATAAGATCCGGCACATGATTTCAATTGGTCTTCTAGAAAAGGATACTCAGCCAAGATTGACTTTCCTGGGGAGGGACGCTATAAAAGTAGTTTTGGTCGGCGGCGTTTTCGATGTGATTCATCCAGGCCATATTCATACTCTTAAGGCAGCAAAACAACATGGAGATGTTTTGGTCGTCGTAATAGCCCGGACATCGACAGCGACAAAAATAAAGAAAGATAGAAGGATCTATCATGATGAGAATTTGAGAAAGGAACTTGTTTCGTCCCTTTCTTTCGTGGATCTGGCTATAATTGGAAGCGAGGTGTCCCTTTACGATACGGTAGAGCGGGTGTCTCCGAATATAATAGCCCTAGGTTACGATCAGATCCATAGCGAGAAAGAGATCTCTCAGAACTGTAAGGATAGAAACTTGGCAGTAAGGATTATTAGAGTGAATACGCCGGTTCCCGGGATTAAGAGCTCACAGATTAAGGATGAAATGGGAAATTCTATTTATGGCATCTAAGTGGCCTCGAGACTAGTCCCCTTTGACGTCATAGGTACTAATACCTTTACAACATCCCCGTTTTTGATACCCAACGAGTCCTTTATAGATACAGGTGCAATTACTTCCAGCATACTGTTATCGTAATGAGTTCTTTCCAGAACTATAACTGCAGCTCTGTCTAGAGCCCCTTCGTTTAAGATAGCAGGATAACATTTAACCCATCCATAAGACCTTCTAGAATCACTAAATCCTCGAACGAATACTGAGGGACAATTATCTATCATACTTCTCATCCGTATGGATGATTGATTGAGTAGCTTGACGTTTAAAGTCCCCGCGAAAGGCTCATAGCCAAGTTTTGCAATGAATTGACTCCGATAGCCCTCCAACGACACATAGTAAGCACCTTCTCCCATGCCCGAAACAACCTGACCATCCAGTCGCAAGCCCGATCTGTCACGAACTTCCACGGAGCCCTTGATAGTCTCATAGAGATTTAGAACCTCGTCGACTCCTTTATCGGTAATCATTATGCTGAATTTCTGTCCCGCTTTTGTTCGTTCCAATAATCCCACCTTTTCTAACTCTACCAAGTACTTGGAAGCAGATTGTTGCGATCTGTCAATCATGTTGCCAAGTTCGGTGGTCGTGATCTCGCCACAAGCTCTCCCTTTCCCGAACTTCAATAAATATGCTAAAATAAGTATGTGTTGAAGAGTAGGATGCATCTAATTGGGGATACCCAATTCTTCAAAAGTATGAACTTTGACCGTAGAAGGCTTCTTGCTTGCGGTAGTCCTGTGACCAACAATGTATTCTATTCCTGCTCGATCTGCAACATCGATGAGCCTCTGAGTGACGATTCCATCTAGAACAAGAAATTTTCCCCCTTCACTCTCCTCAAGCTGTTTCACAATATTTGAAACGGGGACTTTGACTAGGATCCGCTTAGAATCGTCCAGTAATACCGCTTCCAAAGTCTCATTTATCTCAGAAAACACATTCTGCACCTTTAATACCATCTCTTGGTCATGTTCTGTCTGCAGACTCTCTTTTCTCTCTTGGTCAGCGATCCTGGTTGTTCGCCCTCCATAACCGTGAGGCCTAGGTTCCGATTCTTCAGCGCGCTTTTGATAATCATGTCTTGTATCCTGTGGCTGTGGAATCGCATTAGACCTGGTATGGTGTGCAACAGCTGGACGATTTATTGCTTCACGTAAGATCTCGGCGATCTCAAGGGGGGTGCATTCCTCAACCTCCCTTCCATTGGGAGCTCTAAGCACTTTATCTATTTTGACTAAACCATGCAGTTCTTTTAGAATAAGATCGCCTGCTCTATCCCCATCAAGAAATGCTACAACTCGTTTACCTTCAGTTAATTTAATTATGCTTTCATCGACTTTCGCTCCTTCTATCGCGATCGCATTGTCGAAACCGGCCCTAAGTAAATTTATGACATCTGCCCGTCCTTCAACCAGAATAATCCAATCCGAATCAAAAACTCCAGTGCCACAAGCCAGTTGCGCTTTCCCAAACGCCGTAAGCTTACCGGGCTTGCTTGCATCGTACACGTCTTTAAGCATCTCCTCGCCCTCGCTTATCGTCTTTGTTGCCCATTCTTGGACGATCCTTTTTGCCCGGTCTACGATAATCTTTTTCTTTATTGCTCTGATATCGTCTATGCCTACTAGGAGAAACTTCGCTTGAAATGGGCCTACCTTATCAATACTTTCAATTGCAGCGGCGATCAACGCAGCTGTTGAAATGTCAGTACTCATGGGTATAACCGCGTCTCCCTTAGCTATGTTAGATCTTGTATCAACATTTACCTCAATTCTTCCCACCTTTGAGACTTTCTGTAATTCGTTCAGGTTCATCTCTGGTCCAAGAAGTCCTTCTGTCTGCCCAAAAATGGCGCCAATTATATCCGCCTTCTCAACCAGTCCATCTACTTCGAATTTTAATTTAACGTGATATTTAACAATACCAGTATTAGGCAATCTCATAACCTCATTATTATTAAGTGAATGTAAGGTGAGCTGGCCAGAATATAAGTGCTTGGAAGGGACAAACTATCGATTTATAACTCCGCAATTCGTTTCCTTTGAACGAGATATGCCACAAATGTCAAGAATAATTACCTAAAAATTTTGATCCCAAGTTCTGATACGAGTTCTGGTAGGAGCCTATGTCTTCAATGTGACGAACTTTGCCATTCGTTATTTCACATAATTTCTTTTTGTAGGTGAGATTTACATTGCTACCTCTTTGCTGAAGCAGTGACACTATTCTGCTAGTCAGATACTTTCCCGTTCGATCCATATCCAATAAAAGAATAATCTTTTTGTCAGTCAGTTGATGACTATCGACAAAGTCTAAGACTCCCTTGAATCTGTTATATACAGTAACTTGACCAATGAACCCGAGCTTTGTGAGGGCCGCCGAATCTCGCTTTCCTTCGACAACAATTATGGAGCCATTTTCAGACTCGCGGTTTAAAGAGTGAATAAATTGGGTTATCCTGTCAAGAACAGCCATGTCAGTATTTCTGTAAACCATGTAGTGAAAAAAAACAATCGCCTTTAAAAGGATACGTGTATAATAAAAGCCAATTCCATTTCTCTACCTCATTGGCCTAACAGGTAAAATAGCAGTATGCAAATAAGGGAGGATTACTTCTTCTATTACTAAGGGCAAATCATAATTGGTTTTCTCGGCAATTGTAATGAATATTGCAGGTACAGAATGGTTCATTATTGGTTTTGTCTTTGTCATCCTTTTCTTTGGTTCAAAAAACTTGTCTTCATTTTCTAGGGCGATTGGTAGAGGTATGGCAGAATATCAAAAAGCCAAAAGTGGACTTGAAAGGGAAATTTCGTCGACAAATCTCTCAATAATCGGTCCCAACATTTCTCCCATTTCTTCCGAACGAGAAAAGCTTGAAATAATTGCGAAGTCACTTGGGATTAAATTCCAAAATCTATCTGACAAAACTTTGCGGGAAGTCGTCTCCAGGAGATTGCAGGACACTGAATAAACCTGCTGAAGCGAATCTAGAATGGGTCTCAATTATGCAATTTAACACTTAAATAGACCAAATTTTCTGATGATCTAATGTCAGAGTCACTTAATCCATTTGAAGTAGCTGTAAAACAGCTAGACGAAGCCGCAAAGCTGGCTAACCTTGACGAGGGAATGAGAGATATTCTCGCCAATCCCAACCGTATCTTGACAGTAGCAGTTCCGGCAAAGATGGATAATGGAGGAATAAAGGTTTTTACCGGTTTCCGATCTCAACATAATTCGGCGCGAGGACCTTATAAAGGCGGAATTAGATACCATCCTCAGGTTACCGTTGATGAAGTAAAGGCATTATCCATGTGGATGACCTGGAAATGTGCAGTTGCCAACATACCATACGGCGGTGGTAAAGGAGGCATAATTTGCAATCCAAAAGAGTTGTCAGAAAGTGAACTTGAAAGGATTACAAGAAGATATGCTTATGCGATTGCAGATATCATCGGGCCTTTGACTGATATTCCTGCTCCTGATGTATATACTGGAGGAAGGGAAATGGGATGGATAATGGATACATATTCGGCACTTAAGGGAAATTATCTGCAACCTGATGTAATTACAGGTAAGCCTGTTTCAATTGGTGGCTCTCTGGGACGTAACGAAGCCACTGGTCGCGGTGTGTCCATTACGGTACGGGAGGCAGCAAAGAGACTTGGCGTGAATTTGAAAGGGGCCACCGTTGCTATTCAAGGGTTCGGTAATGCAGGCCAATTTGCTGCTGTTTTGTTGGCCGAGATGGGAATGAAAGTGATTGCAGTGTCTGATTCTAAAGGTTCAATTCATAATCCGGATGTTATAGATGTTGAATCACTCCGCAGTCACAAGTTGAAAAGAGGCACGGTTGTGGGTTTTCAGGGTGCAAATCCGATAGATGATAGCGAGCTCTTAGAGCTTGATTGCACTGTATTGGTCCCAGCAGCACTAGAAAACCAGATTACAAGATCTAATGCAGGGAGGATAAAGGCAAGAATAGTCGCCGAAGCGGCGAATGGACCTACAACTCCAGATGCGGATGATATATTATTTAGAAACGATGTTTTGGTTATCCCAGATATCCTAGCCAACGGAGGAGGGGTAACAGTCTCTTATTTTGAATGGCTACAGAACTTACGGAGAGAGTATTGGAGTGAGGCCGAAGTAAATTCTAGGTTGGATTCCAACATGTCGTCTGCATTCAATGATGTGTATAACAATCACAAGAAATTTAGCGTCAATATGAGAAAGGCTAGTACGTTACTTGCAATAAATAGAGTCGTGGATGCCATGAAAATTAGGGGGCTATGGCCATAGCCTTTTTTTTAACCCGCTTGTTATCTAATAGTTTCGTCACTCAGTGTTGAAAGAATGTCCACAAGAGCAACTCTTAGTGACGTTAGGATTGTTTATTTTAAATCCTGATCCCATAAGACTTTCTACATAATCAATATTGGCACCATTCAAATGCCGTTGGCTATAAGTATCTACCAAGACCTTGACTCCACTTTGTTCAATTACGCTATCGTCATCATCAGGCTTCTCTTCAAATCCCATTCCATATGATAGACCAGAACACCCTCCACCTGAGACATAAACGCGCAAGTAGAGATTAGAATTACCCTCCTGTTTCATAAATTCAGCTACTTTCTCTGCAGCTTTGTTCGTAATAGTTACTGGCTGACTCTGCTGTGCACTTTCCATATCCGTAAGTACGTCAGAATAAATATAATAACTTTTGCTTGAAAAATTGAAGAATTATTTAGAGACGAACTAACTGTCACTGAAAGAGCAATTGTTATCTCGTCAGCTAGATCGTACAAGTTGCCATTTTGCAAGGCTTCCCGCCGCCGTAGACCAAGTTGAAACGAAGTCATACACTGGTATGTTTTTACTTTCAATCTCTGCAGCTATTTTTCGAGTAAATGGGCCTCCCATCGCCCCTACCAGAATGGGTTTCTTCTTCAATTTTTGAAACTCTGCGAGGACATCTACGATCTTCTCCTCTAGAGGGTCGTCTTGAAATACGAACCATGGCATTATGATATCTACGTTCGGGTCATCCATAAAAGCCTGAATAGCAAACTTGTAGTCATCAGCGCTAGCAGACCCAGTCACGTCTAGCGGGTTTCCCAGAACGTATGTGGCAGGGTAATGCCTCTTGAATGAATTCATACTTTCTTCAGAAAGATTAGCAAGTTTTAGTCCAAGATCTTCAAAGCGGTCTATGGCCGCTATTATCGGCCCGGCTCCATTAGTAACCATGGCAACTTTGTTCCCGGACGGCACGGGCTGCCAAGTTAACGCCTTAAGTGATCCAGTAAGCTCCTCATAGCTATCAACTGAGATTATGCCAGATTGTTGGAACGCCCCTTTGACCACCCCAAATGAGCCTCCCAATGATCCAGTATGAGATGCGGCCTGAACTGCCCCTCTGGTCGTCCGGCCGTTCTTGAAGACCACCACAGGCTTCTTATGTTTAGAGATCACATTCTTTGCGGTATCTACAAATTTTCTGCCGTCACCTAGCCCTTCGACGTACAACCCAATAACATCGGTATTGGGGTCCTGGGCGAGGTACCATATCATGTCAGCTTCGTCAACATCAGATCGGTTACCATAAGAAATCATCTTGCTAGTTCCGAAAGTATCCGACGTTTCCATAAAGGCTATCCCGACTGTCCCACTCTGAGACAAGAACGACACCTTTCCGTTCTTAGGGCGAACCATTCTTGCGTGGCCCTGAAAAGCACAGTCTAAACGATTTGCGCCGTTGAAAACTCCAATGCAATTAGGACCTATGATCCTTATACCAAGATCCTGAGAAAGTTGCTTTATTTCCTGTTCTATTTCAGCCCTTTCTCCTCCAAGTTCTTTACCACCTCCTGAGATGATGACCATGTTGTGAATCCCCTTAGTTCCGCTGCTCTTAAGCAATGCCGGAACAAACTTCAAGTCAACAGTAACTATAACTAAGTCAATTGATTCTTGGATATCATCCAAGCTCTTATACGCCTTCAACCCCATTATGTCGGAATAGCCTTTGGCGTTTACCGGAAAAATCTTGCCCTTATACTCATGTTTAGAAAGGCTCTCGAGAACCGAGTTTCCAATTTTTCCTTTTTCAGGAGACGCCCCAACCAAAGCGATTGATTTTGCATTGAAGAAGATATCCATGAAGTTGGAATTGGGTTGAGCCTTGGATATAGCATTAGCATTCCGTTTGTCATTGAGCAATATTTTCGCATCAACTATATAGTAACTATCTGGATAGACTGTCATTGGGTTAAAATCGACGCTTTCGAAGAAGGGGGCCATGTCGACTCCTAAGTTACCAATCTTTACCAGGGCCTCTGCCACCATATCTACATCGATGGGTCGACTGCCTCTAAACCCATGTAAAATTTGCCTTCCCATTAGTCCCTCCAACATCTCCAGAGCATCCCTTTTCTCAATTGGAAGGACTCTAAAGCTTACATCTTTGAATAGCTCCGTATACACGCCACCTAATCCGCACATTATCACTGGCCCAAACTGTCGATCGTTTTGTAAGCCAACTATCAACTCCACCCCTGGCGGCACCATCTTTTCAAGTAGAATCCCCCTTATGTCAAACTCGTTTCTTAGTCTGTTGTACATGTCATCAAAAGCGTTCACTACTTCGCCTTCCGATTTAAGACCTACTTTTACTCCTTGGACTTCTGTCTTGTGAAGTATCATAGGGGACACGACCTTCGCCACTAGCGGGAAGCCCATGGCTGCACTTTCTTTCGCCGCCTGCTGAGAGCTATTTACTATTACATAAGGGGGCACCCGAAGCCCGTAATCAGCTAAAATCTTCTTTGCCACATCCTCTGTAACTACCTTATGTGGACCAGATGTGATCTCTGAAAGAACTCTTTCAACATCTTTCTTATCGTTCATGAGATAAAGTGGAAAACTTTGCGGCTTCTAATTAACTTTACTTGGATAAGTAATCACAGATTGAACACGTCGTTAAACAGAACCAACACCAAATGAATCATGCAATTAATATCAACACTTGGGGACAATTTTGATTCCTCTCGCCGGAACCACGTGGAAAGATTACTTTATAGCAGCGATAATTACCGCTCCTCCCAACATATACTTCCTGAACTGGACTTCTGAAAATTCCTTTTCAAGCATTTTCTTAAGCTCTGAATTCTTTGGCCATCGCTTGTAAGTACCGTGCAATGCTCTGAAGCCTAGTCCTTTACTCCCGGCTACTGTGAATGCTAAAAAACCCAATACATATCTCAAGTAAATACTGACTAGCGAATCCAAAAGGACTTCATCCGGCTTACCAAGATCTACGATCAACAATTTTCCGCTAGGCTTCAGAATACGGTAAAATTCTCCTATAGCCTCGTTGAGATGAATAGCATCCCTCAATGAATATCCACACAATATCGCATCAAAAGTATTGTCTCTGAAGGGCAAATATTCGAAAATGCCTGAAGACAGCTCCATATTCAAACCAACTTTTCCGTCAAGAGATCTCCCAGTTCTGAGCATTTCCATAATTGGGTCATATAGTATTACTTCCAATTCACCATGCATTTCGATTCTTGCCAACTTAGACATATTACCAAAGCCAGAACCAGCATCTAATATCCTATCGCCAAGTTTTAGCTGTTTGTTCAGGCACATTCTCCTATATTCAGCGTCTTTGCCGAGAGAAATCACTCTATTTACTCTATTGTAAATAGGAATAATGCTTCGTAGTGTCGAGATGATCTCTGGCCAATATGTTTTGCCCAGACCGGACATGGTAACTTCACATCGGTTTATGAAGAATATTATCTTTCTTCAATTTAATATATAGGAAGAGACAAATCCCATCTTTGACAAAATAATATCTGATTGTTTAGCTTCCAGCTCCAACAAACCGACCATACTTTCTGTAAGTGCTAGCCATTTGAACCTACCAAATGTTGATTAATAACATGTCAGAATATAGATCTGTGTCAGCTACTACTAACGAATATGTATGCGGGGATTGTGGTTCTCAATTGCTTCATGAGAACCCAAATACACTTCAGAGTATGATAGACATTCACAATCAGTTGTGCCCAGTGAAAAGACAAAAGACTTTGCCAGGTCTAATGGTATCGTCAAAGCCCTCTCCGCCCCCCGACGCTACAGGACAGCGACCAGCTTCAGTCGCTGCTCCCCAACCTCAATTGACACAAGCCACAGAAATTAAGGCTCCCTCATCAGGAGGAGGTGGAAATACAACCATATCACTAACCGGCAGCGGAACAAGTTATTCTAAAGTTGAAGGTCCAATTGACCCTGATTTTAAATCAAAGCGTAGTGCTGTTGGTACATTCCAAGGAATAAAGGTCTGGGGTGAAGTGGATCCTCCTGGACGATTGGGTATCTGGGGATCAGAGGTTACGGTAGATTTTGATATCTGTGTAGCAGATGGAGCTTGTATTGAAGCATGTCCTGTAAATGTTTATGAGTGGCTTGATACTCCTGGACATCCTAGCTCTGAAAAGAAACCATTTATGATAAGAGAAAAAGATTGCATCTTTTGTATGGCATGCGAAAATGTCTGTCCTCCTCAGTGTGTAAAGATATTCAATAAAGGGCAGTAAGGTAATCCACACTGGTCGAATTCACTTGACTGCTATTTTCTGCTACCAGGAAACCAGTTCAAAGATTATGGACTCGCTAAGCTAGTAACCTCCAGATCTCCAAAGTGCCAAAAGAAGAATTTGACAACGTTGCCACCGGAGGTACATTCGATGAAATTCATGCTGGGCATAAGGAATTGCTAACGACGGCGTTTAAATTGGGGAGATTGGTCCTAATAGGGGTATCAAGTGACAAGTTTGCAGCAGCAAAGAAAGGCAAGAACAGGTTGAGTCATAGGTTCGAAGCTAGGATAGATAGATTAGCTCAATTCATAGATTGTGAGTTTGGAAAAGTCAATTTCGAGATTAAGGAACTAAATGACGATTTTGGCCCTACCATCACGGACAGGAATATCCAGGCTCTTGTTGTTAGTGAGGAGACCGAACAGAAGGGACATGAAATTAACAGAATTCGGGCAGAGAAAGGATTTGAACCATTAGTCATAGTTACCGTAGCAACGTTAAAAGCAGAAGACGGTCGGCCACTCTCGTCATCTCGGATTCGTGATGGAGAAATTGATAGATATGGGAGAGTTTTGAAGAAGTAGATTGGATAGCAATACTAGATCTTATGACACAAACTTTCAGTTCCGTTAATTCTACGCATTTCGCTAAAGATTTACTTGGCTAGGTTATTAGAAAGGTGTACATTTTGAGTCTGAGTAGACCCCTTTGGTAACAGGATGAGTATAAATTAGATCGCAATTATCCACTGACATCTAAAATTCATTTCTTATTCTATATCTATCTGGACCATGTTTCTATGAGCTATAACAGACATGGGTTTTTTACCCTCAAAAAGGATCATATGTATAGTCCTTTGAAGCCTTGCAACTGATTCCTTGTCCGAGATCGTTATGCTATGTGAACTGTCATCATCTAAAACTATTATCAGCTCGCTCTCGCTGACAGTAGACATATGTTTGAGTCTGTGCTTTTCACCGTTTGTGGATAATATCCACATCAGTTTCTCGGCTTCGTACTCGTCTTGACAAGTGATAGTTTCTGTTTTCCTAGAAGTGCTATTCAAATGGATTTTCCTCATAAAGGAACGAACTCATTCGATTTTTTGCTTGGTCTCTTCGTCTAGTAAACTCTGACATGAACAACTTTGTTTGAGTAGTAAGATCGGATTTACATTCCCCACATAATAGATTGCCTGTTCTACATTTTAGGGATCGCTCAAATGAATCCTTTTCATCGTCAAAGAAATGGCGTAGGTACCAAAATACTGGACATGCGTCTGGATCTCCTCCTAGTAACCTTTGCAGCCCAACCGTCGGTTGTCCTCCGGTGTAGGCCCCTGCAATCTTCATTTCGATCGTTTCTGGGTTATCGGTTGTAAAAATAGCCCCGGTTGGTTTCGAAGAAGACATCTTACCATTTACTTCAAGACTTGGTACGAACTCACTGTGGACTTGTGCCGGTTTATGGTATCCCATCTTCTCTGCAATGTCTCTTGTGATTCTCCAATACGGGTCTTGATCAATTGCAGCAGGGATTAGCACACGAGTGGGGTTTTTTTCAATCAAGGACGGCAAAAAGCAAGGGGCAGCTTGAAGAGCGGGAAACCCTATCATTCCAATATTAGATGAAGGTTTATATCCAAATACGGCCTTCGCAGTAGAAAAGGTTATCCTTTTTGCAATCTCGAGATAAAGTGGATATAGAGTTTGTATATTGCGTGTATCAACTAGAATTCGAGTCAGCTTTGGGTCAAATCCAACTGCAATCACGTCAAGGATATTGTCGTAAGTGTATTTCTCCACATCTTGTAAGCTAAGATGTTGGCTATAGAGAAATTTTTCGTCATCTGTAATCTGAAATAATAGCCTGGATCCGAATGTCTCTTGGAGATACTTCGTGAAAAACCAAGGCATCAAGTGACCCATATGAACATGGCCAGAGGGGCCCCTGCCGGTATATAGGTAAAATTTTTCACCATTTGCGTACGCATCTAGTACTACGTCCAAGTCTCTGTGGGAAAAAAAGAAGCCGCGCGATAAGAGAGGATGAATACTTCCGGAAAAGCGCTGCAATTTCGCAATAATTTCGGGAGTAATTAACCGAGTGCCGAATTCTTCGACAATCTTATTATAATCAACAACTCCCTCGACCTCCCACGGCGTAACTCTATACTCTTTTTCTAGATCGCTTGTTTTGCTACCTTCTGATTCTTTGAGTTCTTCGCCGCGTACATCCATTTGGACTTTTCATGATCATTAGCTGATTAAACGTTTAAAAAGTGTTCTTCGCTGAGAAGATTAAAAACAAGTTATGACTTATAAGGTAACTGCATTACCTCCTGTCGAGAAAAAGATTCTCCATCATGTCGCTAGTATGGGCTCGCTCTCACTCGAGGAGTTGGCAAAGAAAAGTGGTTTGACAGTCGACCATGTTAGAAGAGGTGTTGAGAGGCTAAAATTTAAGAAACTTGTTCTACTGACTCAACATTATTCTATCAGCTATGAATTGGATGAACGTGGCAAATCTGCTCTGGTCAGGGGATTACCTGAGAGGAGGTTGGTCAGTGCCCTTCAGCTAGAACCTGGTAAGGGGATTGCAATGCTCGCAAAGACACAGGCATTTGAGAAGGATGAGTTAGGCGTGGCTATTAGGATTGCAAGAGATCAAAACCATTGGTTGCTGCAAACTTCTGGGTACCAGAATATAGCTAACCTCAGAATCAGCGAAGCAGTTTTGGAAACGTCGCCAGAAGAACAACTTATAGCTCGATTGAGAAATGTGCAGAGTATATCTGAAAATGATTTAAACGACCTTGAGAAGAAGGGTGCAGAGCTTCTCTTAAGGAGACCAAAGTATCTAAAAAAAATTCGACAACAAACTGTCACTGTATCATTATCAGAAGTTGGGAGGTCGGTGGCCGCAGAGATGACTGTAACTAAATCCCCTCAAAATGAATTTGTTAGTTCTGAGGCCAGAGGAGAAGAGCAACCCGAGACTCTAGTATTGGACCTTCGGGCTGCGGTTAAAGCTGCATTCCCAGGGAGAGCGCACCCGTTAACGGACTTAATTGCAGAGATTAAAGAGATTTTCGTGAGCATGGGGTTCGCTGAGATAGAAGGTGACATCATCCAGACATCATTTTGGAATTTTGATGCCTTATTTACACTTCAAGATCATCCAGCCAGAGAAATGCATGATACATTCTATCTTTCTGGACGTAGAAAGATAGAGGAAATAGCTAGCAAGGAGCAAATAGCAGATGTTTCTAAGATACATGCCAAAAATTCGATAAAGGCATGGGATATTCAAGAGTCTAACCGTTTGGTTCTGCGTACTCATACAACCCCAGTCACATTGAAATATCTGGCTGACAATCAACCTGACGAAGCAAAGCTTTTCTCAGTGGGGACTGTGTTTCGAAATGAAAAAGTAACAAAGGGTCACCTCTCTGAGTTTTTTCAAATCGAAGGAATCCTCACCAAAGCAGACGCCTCCATTAGGGATCTATTAGGCTTACAAACGGAGTTCTATCACAAATTAGGAATCCAGAAGGTAAAGTTCTGGCCTACATTTTTTCCGTACACTGAACCCTCCCTACAATCAATGGTATATATTGAGAGCATCAATAAATGGTTGGAACTCTTTGGGATGGGAATATTTAGGGAGGAGGTCACCCTTCCCATGAAAATCAAAAATCCCGTTCTGGCCTGGGGAGGGGGGCTCGAGCGTTTGGCAATGATACGTCTTGGCGTAGATGATATAAGAACACTCTATAGCAACAAGATCGAGTGGCTTAGGAGCATTCCCAAATGCCAGTTGTAGAGGTACCGCTCGCTTTCCTAACTGAGGTGTTCCCCAACAAGTCCATTGAAGATATCATCACCTCTGTACCCCTAATAGGTTTGGACATAGAGGGTAGAGACGATAAGATTATTCGACTGGAATATAATCCAAACAGACCAGACTTTTCATCCTATATCGGAATTGTACGTGCACTTAAGGGGTACTTCGGATTGGAAACTGGGATTCCAAAATACAGAATGAACAACGATAAGAGGTTTCGGATCGATATATCCAGTTCCAAAAGATCAATAAGACCTTACATAAGAGCCTTAGTGGCAAAGAATACAGAATTAGATAAAGATCTTATCAAGATGCTAATAGACATGCAGGAAGACTTGCATACTGGAATATGTAACAAGAGAAAGGCAGCGTCAATAGGCCTACACAATCTTGAAAAGATTCGATTTCCATTACGCTACTCGATGTCTAACTCTGATATTGCCTTTGTGCCTCTAGATTTCAGCCGAGCCCTTTCACTGAAGGAAATCCTGAGCTCAACGAATCTGGGTAAGAAGTATTCGCATTTGCTTACAAAGACAAATGAGTACCCCATTCTATTGGATGCCGAAAATCAAGTTGTATCATTCCCACCAATAGTAAATTCCAGAAATACCATACTAGACGATCAATCAAATGGGATATTTGTTGAAGTCACTGCAATAGACCCAAAGGTGGCAGATCTTGTCATAGCCATATACGCTGCAACTTTGCACGATATGAAGTTCAGGATTTATCATGTTATATTAAATGAACCTGATGGGTCGTTAATTAAATCACCTGATATGAACCCCACACACGTGTCAGCCACCTTTGGAGAAATAAATAGGTGTATAGGAACAGATTTCCCTCGGGAGGAAATTGTTCGAGCTGCAGCTCGCAGTCGGTTAGGCATAAAATATGCAGCGCATGGGAAGCTTAGGTGTACTGTGCCGAAGTACAGAAACGATGTAAGGGAGGTTAGAGACTTGATTGAGGAGGTAATGATTGGAAATGGAGTAGCTAATCTCTCTCCGACTTTACCAATGGTTAACCTAACTGGAAGTCGGAATGCAAATTCAATTCTTATCGATAAGATAAAAGAGGTATTGGTTGGGCTGGGACTACTGGAGATAAGAAACTACGTTATAGTTTCGAAATTTCTGCAGTTTGATTCCATGGGTCTGAAGCCTGAAGAGTCGTCAATTTTTCACATTGAAAATTCTCTGGTCTCGGGACATGATACATTGCGCAATTCTCTCCTCCCATCGCTTATCAATACCTTAGGACATAATATCCATAGCCCGTATCCACAGAATATCTTTGAAATTGGCAAGGTGTTTGAAAAAGAACAACTTGAAACGGAAAAATGGCATCTATGTGTGGCGCTTGCGCATACTAGAGCTGACTACACTAGCATCAAATCGGTATTGCAGACATTTATGAAAATTGGTTTTGGCAAAGACGTGTTAACAAGCCCCAGTTCTTACAGTGAGGAATACGCTAAGGCTCGTTCTGCGAGTATTATAGTGGATGGGAGTGAAGTGGGTAAAATAGGCGAAATTAGTGATCTAGTCAGGCAAAATCATAAGATACGTGTACCTGTTGCGGCCTACGAAATGGACCTTTCTCCTTTTCTTCGCTCATTTAGAAGATCGATGTGAAATGATCGATATCTTTGTAAACAATGCATAATGATTATCTGAACATTTGAATACTTTTCAGTCAGTCATCGACGATTTAATTACGTTGGTAATGTATCAGAGAGGAGAATTGTTTCTGGTCCGCAATAAACAAAAAGATATCATTCATTTGTTGCATCTTGGGATTATCTTGGATACACCGTGATTTAATGTCATTAATGGTAACGGTACATGCAATGATAGACCACATCAAAACGTTTGAAAAATTCATTTCAAAACATATTCCGATCCATCGCCTCGACCTGGCATTATTCAAATATATGGGTCCACAAACTTACTTTTAATCCCCGTTAGAGAGTACTCTAGGAGGGAATACACATGCGTGTAAAGGCTACCAATGATTAGTAGTGGGTCAGAGGCGGGGGACATTTTATTAGCAGTTCGGTTTACTTGAAATCGTTAATCACATTTTTTATGATAGACTTAGCTTCAGAAGAAATATCATAATCATCTAGCACCTTCATCGGTTCTGTAAGCAAGAGTCTTCTGAAACCTGGTTCGCTAGCCGCCCTAAGTAGGATGTCGCCAACAATTTTTACGTCCCCGTTTCTTATTTCCAACCAGATTCATACTCTACAAGAAATCTTAATTTGTACTTTTCTGCACACAATATGTTATAAGAACATTATTATTCTGAAAATTTAATTTCGAATATGTATTGCGACTGGTAGACCGTTTAAAATGGTCAGATAATGGCACAAGTAGGATCAAACCCCCTGAAAACACTCTTCTAGCATTGGAGGGGATCTCCGGAAAGATCGGGGTGACACGTATTGGCAATATCACCCATCTGGACAGACTAGGCATTCCAAATTACTCGGTTGTTCTCCCCGGTACCGAAGATTATATTTGGGTCTATAGTGGAAAGGGGTTCACAATGAGACAAGCAAGAACAAGCGGCCTTATGGAAGCCATAGAACGATATTCTTCATTGCCTGGCAGCTATGACCGCCAGTTCATAAGAGGTTCTTACGTTGAACTATCAAAAAGGCATAATTTACTTAGTCCAGAGGATGTTTGCGAGCCGCTCTCTGTTCCATATAAGGAAGATATGATCTTGGATTACCTTCAAGGGTTTGATCTAGTTTCATATGAACAAATTCTAGTACCCGCCGCTTTGGTTTTGTTTAGGTACACTCAGGATGGAAAAGCTATCAATCCTTTTTCGTTCTCTCACACAAACGGACTAGCATCAGGAAATGTCTTGGAGGAGGCAATCTGTCATGCTTTATGTGAAGTTATTGAGCGAGACGCTTCAAGTCTAGCAGACTTACGCTCAAGCGTAATTCCATATCATATAATAAGGACCTTGACAAACAAGTTTAGGCAGAGAGGGTACGAAATCAATGATATTGCTTCCGAAATTTTGGTTGATGAGCCAAATCTGTTTCCTATGCTAGATCTTGAAGACGGTATCATTCAGCCTGCAAGAAATTTGGTGGATAGGTTCAAGGCTGCAAATATCTCCTTGATAATCAAGGATATTACAAGTGATGTGGGAATACCAACATTTACTGCTGCAAGCGTTGAATGGCTGACCCAAAATTATGGTTACCTTGCAGAAGGAACGGGCACGCACCCAGATGCCAGAATTGCACTTGTCAGAGCAATCACCGAGCTTGCTCAGACTCGAGCGGCCAACATCCAAGGTGCTCGAGACGATCTTCGCAAAATTAGTTATGTTGGAGAAAATTCTGAGGACAAGAGATCGTGGCAGTTTTTAAATTCAGATCGAAAAGTTCGTTTCTCGGATATTGAGAGCTATTATAATAAAAACATACTTGATGATATACGATTGATTATCAGCCGGCTTAAAGCCGTGGGACTAAAGAAAGCTATTGTGGTAGATTTAACCGTACCACGGATAGGGATTCCGGTAGTAAGGGTCATCGTACCAGGTCTGGAAACATTCAAGTTCACAAAATCTGTAGTAGGTCAAAGGGCAAGGAATTATTTCAAAGTATGAAAAACATAATTGTTTTCGCTGGTCCTAGCCTAGATACTGAAAAAGCACGAAAGATATTGGAGGCAGATTATAGACCCCCAGCGAAGAAAGGAGACTTGATCAGATTGATGATGTCACTAGACAACAGGGAGGCTGTTGTAGGACTGATAGATGGATATTTCTTGCTTGATTATCCGCCTACACCTATTGAAGTTTATCAACTGATAGTCAGACAAAACACTGTAGTAATAGGAGCGTCGAGCATTGGGGCCCTGCGAGCCGTTGAACTTGAAAATTTTGGAATGATTGGTGTGGGAAAAATATTCCAACTATTCAAGCATGGGAGACTAGATGCAGACGACGAAGTTGCTGTAACTTTTTCTCATGACTTTTACCAGCTTCAGTCAGAAGCGATGATAGATATTAGATATAACCTATATCTATCGCTGAAGAAACGGGTTATCGATAAGGAAACCAAAAACGCCGTCACTAAGGTAGCCAAGAATATCTATTTTCCATTTCGAACATACCCAAATATTGTTGAAGAAACAACTAGGAGATATCCTACCCTAGACCAGAAGGTACGACGATTTGGAGCTTACATTCTTAATAATAGAAAGAGTTTAAAGGAGTTGGATGCTCTGAAACTTATTCACTATATAAAAAATATGATTTAGGGTTCTGTATAGATCCTGTCCAGTGATATTCGA